>Ga0193727_1000004_pt1 | contig 61818 bp, 48 predicted proteins | sample H2c2metaG_FD_143051 | JGI IMG/M metagenome (GOLD analysis project Ga0193727, IMG submission 143051) | Soil microbial communities from a riparian zone of the East river system, Colorado, United States - H2c2 | ecosystem: Environmental > Terrestrial > Soil > Riparian zone | place: USA: East River...
CTGCCAACCAGAAGAAAATCGACAACGCATCAATAGTCAGTAGAAAGGCGCCGATGTTGAAGATCGGTGTGACATTCAATGCGATGACCGCCCAAAAACCGGCCGTGGCGCTGAATAATCGGCGCGCAAAGTAAAACAAAAGCAGGCTCGTGGCTGCGGCGAGCACCGGGCTGAAAAAGCGCACCCCGAACTCATTTGCGCCAAAAACGGCAGTGCTGGCGCGCATGGCAAAAGCGACGCCGGGCCCTTTGCTGAAATATGCCGGTGCAAGGCGCTCCGACCACATCCAGTAATGCGCTTCGTCGAATTCGAGATCGGTCGTCGCCAGCATCGACAACCGAATCGTCGTCAGCGCGAGAACGAAAAACCAGACCGCGCGCGTGGTCGTCATGGAAAGTTGCGCGAACCTGTGGGTTGCGAGTTTCGAGATGGTAAGCCGGAAGCATGCCCCGCGATCAAACTCGGGTGCCGCACGTAGACGCTCGGCGCCCATTTCCGTCCCAATGTCCTCCAAATCCACTCGAACAATCCCAACATGAGTAATGCTTCCCCGGTTGCCAGAAACAGGGTCGCGAGAATGTCGCTCGGCCAGTGCGCACCGAGATAAATTCGCGAGTACCCGACGGCTGCCGCCACGATCCAGTAGAGGCAGCCGCGCCGACGATAAAACAGCGTGCAATAGACAGCAATTATCGTGTTATTCGTCATGTGGCCCGATGGAAATGATGGCCCCGATCGGTTGCGATCGGATTGGTCGGAAAAACGGATGGTAGGTTTTTTGAGCAAGGTCATGAACTCCGGGTGCGTCCTTTGCATTTCGACCATGCGCACACTTTCTACTTGCTTGGGGCGACGCCGATCGACGGCCGACTTCAATATACCTGTGAACAGCTCCGCAATCAGCAAAGACAGGACCAGGCAAACAACCAACGCTCGACCCTTAAATCCGCCAAAAAAAAGCGCGCCTAGCCCGATCGCAATGAGCAATGGCTTCCAAATCTCCGTGTTGCTGAGCGCGGCCATGAACAAGTCGAGCGTCGGGCTCGTCCATCGTTCGTTGATGAGATGAAACAGGGTTCGATCCATGTGGTGGAAATGAAATCGCGCTTAAGGTTTAATAGCTACTTTCTAATAAACAAATGCCAGACAATGACGAAGCACGAATGACGAATATCGAAACAAGCTCGAAGGCTCAAATGATGAATGGGCGATCCCGGGCTTTCCTTTGTTCATCCGGGCTTCGTCATTCTTTCTTCATTTGCTTCCTTCGGCTCTTGGCCCTGGTCATTTCTTTCGCTCTCACCTTATCGCTCCAAGCGCAGCCTCCGCCTTCCGCGAAGGACATTCTCGCCTCAGTGCGCATGATGGAGGCGCAACAGCAAATCGATCTCCAGGGTCAGCTTCGCCAAAATGATGTCATCGTTCCGTTTCGACTGACGCAAAACGGCCCGCTGATTCGCTATTCATTCACAAATCCCGACGAGGTTTTGCAATTGCGCCTTGGGGAAAAGAGCTCGCGCCTTGACCTGGTTACGGACTCAGGAACGGAAAAATTTGCGGTTTCGAAACTCAACCAAAGAATCCGCGGCACCAGCCTTAGCTACGAGGATCTCGCGTTCAAATTTCTTTACTGGCCGACGGCGCGCGTCCTGGGCGAAGAGAATGTTCGCACTCGCAATTGCTGGAAGCTGCAACTGCGCGCACCTTCAGGCGAGTCACAGTATTCTAACATTCTCCTGTGGGTCGATAAGGTGAGCGGGGCGCTGATGCGGATGGAGGGCTACGACTGGAACGCCCAACTTGTGAAACGCTTCGAAGTGGTTTCTGCGCAAAAGATCGATAACCGCTGGTTCTTAAAACAGATGCGCATCGAAGAGCTCCAGCCCGGTACAAATCACGTGCTATCGCGCACCTACTTGGAGATCAAGAAATAACGATCGGCACGATACCGTGCTACTCCTCTCGCGCAGCCTTCACGATCTGGGCGAAGCTGCGCGGATCGAGGCTGGCGCCGCCGACCAGTGCGCCGTCAATGTCTGTCTGGCTCATGAGCTCGCGCGCGTTCTCCGGTTTAACACTGCCGCCGTACTGAATGCGGACGCGCTCGGCCGTCGTGTCATTGGCCATATCGCGCAAGGTGTGACGAATAAACGTGTGCGCTTCCTGCGCTTGCGCGGGCGTGGCGTTGCGACCGGTGCCGATTGCCCATACCGGTTCGTAGGCGATCACCGTTTCCTGAAGTTCCTTTTCGCTCAGCTCCTTGAGACTGCCGCGCAGTTGGATCGACAATATTTTTTCGACATTGCCCTTGTCGCGCTGCTCCAGCGTTTCCCCAACGCAAACGATCGGGCGCAGGCTCGCTTCGTGCGCGGCGCGCACTTTACGGTTCACGATCTCATCGGTCTCACCAAAAAGTATGCGACGCTCGCTGTGCCCAAGGACAACGTAATGCACAAATAAATCGCGCAACAGCGCAGCGCTGATCTCGCCCGTGAAAGCGCCGCCCCGCTCCCAATGCATGTTTTGCGCGCCAACCTTGATATTTTGCGCTTTGTCGAGAGCCTCCATCACTTTGGCAATCGCGGTAAACGGAGGCACGATCACCACTTCAACATCGGTAATATCTCCCAACTCGAGCAGCAACGACTCGACAAATCGTGCCGACTCGGCCTGGGTCATGTTCATCTTCCAATTGGCAGCGACGATCTTCTTGCGCATAAAATTTTCCGACAGAATTTACAAAACTGATTTCAGGAGAAAGCAATTCTGCCCATTTTGTTAATTCTGTCTAAGTTTTGTCGCTCAGCGCCGCGACGCCCGGCAGTTCCTTGCCTTCGAGCAATTCCAATGAAGCGCCGCCACCGGTGGAGATGAATGTCATTTTGTCGGCCAGTCCGGCCTGTTTCACTGCAGTAACCGAATCGCCGCCGCCGATGATCGTCGTCGCCCCGGATTGCGCCAGCGCTTCAGCGATCGCGATGGTTCCCTCCGCGAAATCGGGAATCTCGAAAATGCCAACCGGCCCGTTCCACAAAATCGTCTCTCCTTTTGCGATTTCGTCCTGGTAAAGAGCAATCGTCGCAGCGCCGATATCTACCGCCTGCCAACCGTCGGTGATCCCATGCTGAGGCGAGAGTCGACTCGTGTTTCGAATCGGCGCGCCCGCACGAATTTCCTCTGCTTCCACCACGTCAATCGGAAGCAAAAATTTCACTCCACGTTTCTTCGCCAGATCGAGAATTTCACGCGCAAGATCGACCTTATCCGATTCGACACGGCTCGCGCCGACCGGAATTCCCTGCGCTTTGAGAAACGTGTTCGCCATTGCGCCGCCGATCAGGATGGTGTCGGCCTTTTCCATCAGCGCTTTCAAAACGCCGATCTTATCGGAAACCTTCGCCCCACCCAAAATGACCACGAACGGCTTGGCTGGTTTATCGAGTCCTTCGCGCAAATGCTTTAGCTCTTTCTCCATCAGAAGACCCATTGCCGATTTCTCCACGAATTTTGTGATACCCGCTGTCGATGCATGCGCGCGATGCGCCGCGCCGAATGCATCGTTGACGTAGAGATCGCCGAGTTTCGCCAAGGCTTCCGCGAATTTCGGATCGTTTGCTTCTTCCTCCGGCTGGAAGCGGACGTTCTCGAGCAAAGCGACATCGCCGTCCTCCATATGCTCAATGATTTTCTCCGGCACTTCCCCAATTGTGTAGTGACTAAAAATGACAGGCTGATGGATGAGCGAATGCAAATGTTCGCCGATCGGACGAAGGGAATATTTTGGCACAGGCTTTCCGTTGGGCCGGCCAAAATGCGACATCAATATTGTTTTCGCGCCGTGTTTACGCAGGTAGTTGATCGTCGGCAAACTTTCTCGAATCCGGGTATCATCAGTCATGCGGACCTTTCCAGCGCGCATTTCGGTCGGCACATTGAAGTCCACCCGCACCAGAACGCGTTTCCCGCGTACATCCAGATCGCGCACAGAGAGCTTCGGCATGTGACCTATTTTCCCAAGAGTTCCAGCAACTCCACGCAACGATTGCTGTAGCCCCATTCGTTGTCGTACCAACCGACGATTTTCACGAAACGGTTGCCAAGCGTAAGCGTCAGCTTGCTGTCGAAAATGCAGGAATGCGGATTTCCGACGACGTCCTGCGAAACGAGCGGCTCATCGCTGTATTCGAGCACACCCTTGTAGCTTTTGTCGGACGCAGCTTCTTTAAAAGCGGCATTGACGGTGTCGACCGTCGCATCCTTTTCGAGCACGGCAGTGAAATCGGTGACTGAACCATCCGGAGTTGGCACACGGAAGGCGCCGCCATTCAATTTCCCTTTCAATTCCGGAATGACTTCGCCGATTGCTTTGGCCGCGCCGGTAGTGGATGGGATAATGTTGATCGCCGCTGCCCGTGCCCGCCTCAAATCTTCATGCGGGAAATCGAGAATGCGCTGGTCGCTCGTGTAGCTGTGGATGGTGCTCATGAATCCATGCGCGATGCCGAATTTGTCGTTCAAGACCTTCGCCATCGGCGCGAGGCAATTGGTTGTGCAGCTCGCGTTTGAAACAATCACGTGCTTGGCCGAATCAAAGAGATCGTCGTTCACGCCCATGCAAATCGTCACGTCCGGATTTTTCGCCGGCGCGCTGATCAGCACTCGTTTCGCGCCGGCCTTGGTTACGTGTAACTCGGCTTTATCACGGCTGGTGAAAAACCCGGTCGATTCGAGCACAACATCCACACCCAATTTTTTCCACGGCAGATTCGCCGGGTCGCGCTCCTTCAAGATCTTAATTTTGTGGCCCCGGACAATGATGTTCTCTTCATCGTAACCGATCTCGCCGTCGAATTTTCCGTGCACGGAATCCCATTTGAGCAGATGGGCCAGCGTGTGGGTGTCAGTAAGATCGTTTATCGCGCGAACGCGCTCGACTTGTTTTTGCGTCATCGCGCGAAGAACGTTGCGCCCGATGCGACCGAATCCGTTGATAGCGTAATTTGCCATAGAAAAAATGAATAGTTGAAGAGTTGAATCGTTAAACCGTTAAACGTCGAACATCAAACATCAAACTCGGACGTGCAGTGATGAAAAGCCCTCTCATTCTGGCTTGCCTCGCAGTATCGACCTTGTTTGCGCAGTTCGCCTCAACCTCACCACTCAATGCAGGAGACATGAAAACGATCTTCGTGCTGGGCGATAGCCTTTCAGGCGGATTTGGCCTCAAACCGAGCGAAGCCTATCCAGCTTTATTGGCGAACAAGCTGCGCGCTGTCGGCCTGAACTTTCAAGTAACCAATGCCAGCCAAACTGGCGGCACCACCGATGCCGGCTTAGAACGGCTCCCGGGCCATTTGAAGCGCAAGATCGACATCTTCATTCTCGAGCTTGGAATCAACGATGCCTTTCGCGGTGTGCCGGTCGATCAAATACAAAATAACCTTCAGCAAATCATCGATAAAGTGAAAGCGCGAAACCCAGATGTGCGGGTGGTGATCGCAGGAATGCAGCTGCCTAATTACGCCGACGACGACTATGTTTCTGCGTTCGGCAAAATGTTCGCTGAGCTTGCGAACAAGAACGGCGCCCTGCTCGTGCCGTATCTTTTGGAGGGCGTGGCCGGCGATCCATCATTGAACTTGCCCGACGGCATTCATCCGAATGCCGCTGGGCAAAAAGTTTTGGCCGAAAACGTCTGGCGCGTTCTCGAGCCGGTTGCGCGCGAGACAGCCGCAGAGGCGGCCTCGCACGTTAGATAAGGAGACAATGGACCCCGCACGACCAAACGATCCTGAACCGAGCGATCCGTTTAATCCGGAACGGGCCGATCACGCGATCCTGGAAACCATCGAGATCGCGACCGAAGGGGAAGATTGCGATGAATGCGTGCGCAAGCTGCGCCCCACCTTGATGAAAATCAAAGGGGTGCAGGATGTGATGGTCGACCTCGCGCATGAGCGCGTCATCGTCACATTTGATGCGCGCAAAACGCATGCTCCCGATCTTCACGACGCGATCTTGACGAGCGGCTACAAGCCGGAGCCAAAGGCGGATTAATCTGTAGCGGCACCGAAGGCTTTCGGGGTCGGTCGAACAATGAGCCGCTCGCAGAGCGTCGCTACAGAATCAAACTGCCGGCTGCTGCTGCGTGAGGCAGTGAAATGTGCCCAGCCCCCAGATCAATTCCCGGCAATCGATCCCGATAACGCGGCGATCTGGAAAAAGGTTGCGCAAGATCGATAATGCGGACTCGTCGGCCGGGTCGGCAAACGCTGGAACGAGCACGCAGGAATTTGCGATATAAAAATTTGCGTAACTTGCGGGCAAGCGCAGTCTTTCGCGCACAATCTCCTTTGGCATCGGCAAGGTAATGACGTCGATCTCGCGATTATCGATCTTCATCTCGCGCAAACGCGCGAGATTTTCCTGGAGCGGCTCGTAGTTTTCATCCCCGCGGTCTTCTTCGACGACTGTAACGACCGTGTGTTCGGACACAAAACGCGCGAGATCGTCTATGTGGCCATCGGTATCGTCGCCGGCGATGCCGTCGCCGAGCCAGAAAATCTCGCGAACATTCAGATAATCTTGCAAGCGTTGTTCGATTTCACCGCGACTCAGATGAGGATTGCGATTTCGATTTAAGAGACACGATTCGGTGGTAAGAAGAGCGCCCGTGCTGTTTACCTCGATCGAGCCACCTTCCAAGATCATGCCCGGATAAAAAATCGGTAGTTTGAGGATGTCAGCGACGCGTGTGGGGACGATTTCATCGAGATCAAATGGCGGATATTTGTTGCCCCAGGCGTTGTAATCCCAATCGACAATCGCGAGTTTTGGATCGAGATCGCGCGTCAAAAAAATCGGCCCGTGATCCCGGCACCATGGCTCGTTTGTCGGGATGATATGAAACGAGATTTGTTCCATTGGTAATCCCTGAAGGATCTGACGCGCCTCGGCTTCGTGGGCGGCGCTACAAACGTTGATGCAAACTTGCTCTGATTCGGTAAGGGCTGCGACCATTGCCCGCATAGCTGGCATGACGCGGTCGAATGAATCGGGGAAGCTTATCCCTTCGCGCCTCGGCCATGAAAGCCAGGTTGCAATGTGCGGTTCCCATTCCGCCGGCATGCGATAGCCCAGTGCTGCGGGAGTTTGGGAAGTCATCAGCAAACGTCGAACGCTCAGCGCTCAACGTCCAACGCTGAATGGCAGGGCGCGACCGCCGGGTGCGCCGCAACGAAACTACGAAACTGCTCTGGTCGCTGCAGGTTTGTAAATCGCACCGACAATTGCACCCGCGATGGCGAATTCAAGCAAGCCGCCGACCATCCAGCCGGCAAGGATCTTCGTCGTCAACGGCTGTACGGCAAACGTGATCAGATTGTTGCCGATATACAGGAACGCGATCATAACTCCGAGCTTGGCGCCGGCACCCGCACTTCCCGATGCAACGAAGCTGGCATAGAGAAGCGTGAGAAAGAACGCCATCACGGCGTGACCCAAGACCAGGCATGGGAAGTGACTGCCAAAGTCTGCTTCGGTCCGCCAAAGCACTGGGACTTCATCATGGATGCTATGCATTAAGTTGCCGTACCAGACGAAGCCAAATGCAAAGACAAAAATCCAGGCTGCGATGAATGCGAAGAAGAATTTTTTCCAGTTCATAATTTCTTTCTGTTGAGGTTTTTAGAAGCTCCCAACTGAACCCGTGAAACGTGATGGCAAAATGCGACCGGTTTGTCGATCCAAAATTGTGCCGGCAGGAACTGTAGCCACCGGCCTGTGGCCGGTCAGAGCAGAAGAAGGTTCCTGATTGACGGTTTACAGAGCCGTGGCTGCAGCGCCTGGCGCGATTATTTCGCTTTCTATCTGCAGCCCGAGCTCGCGCAAAAGGGCGACATCGACATCGGCGTCGGGATTTTTTGCGGTGAGGAGTTTGTCGCCGTAAAAAATGGAATTCGCACCGGCAAAGAAGCAAAGAGCCTGACCTTCGCGCGAGATCCGGGTGCGGCCGGCTGCCAGACGAACGCGCGCTTTCGGCAGAGCGATCCGCGTGACTGCAATCAGCCGGACGAACTCAAAAATATCGACTGACGGCTGATCGGCCAGCGGCGTCCCCGGCATCGCCATCAGACAATTGATCGGCACACTTTCCGGAGGTGGATCGAAATTGCTCAGTACTTCCAGCATGCGAAGGCGATCGGCCTCCGATTCGCCCATGCCAATGATCCCGCCGCAACAAACCGACATTCCACTCTCCTGCACGGCGGCAATCGTGTTGAGCCGATTCTGGAATGTGTGTGTACTCACAATCTCGGGGTAAAATTCTGGCGACGTGTCGATGTTATGATTGTAAGCCGTAACGCCGGCGCTTTTCAGTTTGCGCGCTTCCACCGGACCGATTTCACCAAGCGTGACGCAGACTTCCATGTCGAGCTGGCTCACTTCCCGCACGATCTCCAGAACGCGCTCAAATTTTTCAGAGCCATCGCGCACGCCGCGCCAGGCCGCGCCCATGCAAAAACGGGTCGCGCCTTGGGAACGCGCTCGCCTGGCTGCGGCGAGGACATCTTCGAGTGACAACAACTCTTCGCGCTCGACTCCGGTGGAGTAATGAGAGGATTGCGCGCAATAGGCGCAATCTTCGCTGCATCCGCCGGTCTTGATGCTGAGCAAACTACAGCGCTGCACTTCTTCGCCACGCCAATGCGCGAGATGCACAGCCCGGCTTTGCGAAATTAAATCGAAGAGAGGCTGACGATAGTGTGCCGTGAGCTGATCAAATGTCATCGCGTGTCCGCGATGTTAAATCGGGAATCGAGAATCGAAAACCGAAAATTAATTCACCCACTTGTCGGTCTGCGAAACGAGGACGGGTAGCTCTTCCATCATGTACTGAGTCTTTCCGATCGCGCCGATCATGCGCACGCCCGTGGCCGCATGCCATTTTTTCGACATGCTCTCGCCAGTATGGCAGCCCCAGCTCTTGACATAGGCGGCACGCGCGAAATCGCGCCGATTGATCTGGGTCAATTCGTCCTCGTGCAACCACGATTTACAGGCGCTATCGATGTTATTGCTATAATCGAACATGAAACAGGCCCGGTTCGAGTGCCCGAAATATTCAAGGTCGACGATTTTCAGCTGATCTCGCGGCTGGCCGTGGTTCAGATAATAGATCACCTCGGAGCCCGCGTGAAACCAAACCAGGTTGAGATTAAATTTTTCGCGGACCGAATCGATTAAGCTAATCAGGTCCTGGTTTTCCTGTTTCGCGCGGTCAAGATACCCCTGCTTGTAAACGAGCCAGGTAATCTTCGCGTCCGGTCCGAGTTGGGTGCGCAACTGCTCGGTGCGCAATCGGGCGGCGCGAACAAAGTTCGCCCACCAGTGATCGTGCGGATAAGCTTTGTATTTTTCCCATTGATGCATCGAGGGCCCACCAACGAGCATGATGTATTCGCCTGATGCTGGCGACGCCGCCTTCGATCCCAAGGCAAAGATCGATAATAAGCAAATGAGCAAGAAACGTTTCATCCAATAAACGAGCAAAGCATTATTTATGCAGGGCCCGAAAATGCGCAAGTGGAGCGTGCGCCCCCCTACGCTTCGACCTCATCGCGCACCAGATCTTTCCACGTCTGCCGTTTCCGAATCAGCGCGAACTTGTCGCCGCGCACCAGCGCCTCCGCCGGTAACGGACGCGAATTGTAATTTGAAGCCATCACAAATCCATAGGCGCCCGCGCTCATGATCGCGAGCAGATCCCCTTCGCGCACTTCAGGCATCTCGCGATCAAGCGCAAAAAAATCGCCCGATTCACACACCGGGCCGACTATGTCCATCTTCTCTGTCTTACCCTCACCGGGCGCTTCGCGTCCTCCTCTCCCTGAGGGAGAGGATTGAGGTGAGGGCCAAATTCTTTGTTCCACCGGCACAATTTCATGATAGCTGTGATAAAGCGCGGGCCGAATCAGGTCATTCATGCCCGCATCGACAATAGCGAATTTCTTCTCACCGCCGTGCTTGATGTAGCGAACTTGGGTGAGCAAGACGCCGGCGTTTCCAACCAGGAGTCGCCCTGGTTCGAGCAGAATTCGCAATTTCAATTCACGCAACGCCGGCAAAATTGCTTCGACATATTCCTGGATCGAGAGAGCACTCTTCCTCTCCCTGTTAATTGCAGTGGCATCCCACCATTCCTTGGCGCCGCTTTCAAACGAGGATTCATAAACGATGCCGAGGCCGCCGCCGATGCTGAAAAACTTGATCGGGCATCGTGATTTCAAATCGCGCACGATCGCTGCGACTTTCGTAATCGCCTCCGCGAATGGCGCAGCCTCCGTGATTTGCGAGCCGATGTGCATCTGCACGCCGACGACGTCGATGTTGCGCATTGTCGCGGCGCGCTCGTAAACTGCGGGGATGCGATCCAGCGCGATGCCGAATTTGTTCTCGCGTGAACCGGTCGAGATGTATTCGTGCGTGCGCGGATCGATGTCGGGATTGACGCGCACAGCGACCGGGGCGCGCAACTTTTTCACGCCCGCAATGCGATCGATGTATTCCAGTTCCGCTTCGCTCTCGACGTTGAAACTGTAAACGCACTGTTCGAGCGCGTATTTGATTTCCTCACGTGATTTGCCCACGCCGGCGAAGGTGCACTTGGCCGGTTCGCCCCCCGCGGCGAGGACGCGATGAAGTTCTCCGCCGGACACGATATCGAAACCGGCTCCCGCGTCGGCGAGTAACTGTAGGATCGCCCGATTCGAGTTCGCTTTGACAGCGTAACAAATCAGATGATCCAGCGGGGCGAGCGCGCCATCGAGCCGTGTGTAATGATCGAGAATTGTCCCCGCGCTGTAGACGTAAAGTGGCGTACCAAATTTGTCGGCCACGTGCGCAAGATCGACATCTTCACAGTAGAGGCGCCCATCGCGATAGTGAAAAAAATGCACCGGCGAATGTAGCGGCAAGGAGCGGCGATTTCCAAATCGCCGAGGGCAGCGCTCGCTACCCAAGCATCCTCAAGCCGATGTTCAGAATCGCGATTAGCGCCACTCCCACCAGGAAACTTGTCAGAACAAGTTTCTTTCCATGCTTCAACATTTCTCCGAGCACGGCATGCGCGGCCAGATAGACAAATCCGCCGCCTACGTGCGCCATGATTAATCCGAGCCAAAATGTGGAAATCTTCGCCAGGAAGAAAAAGCCGATCACACCACCGAGAAGGGTCGTTGCTTCAACTGTCGCAACCCAGCCGAGCGCCCTGCCGCGTTGAAATCCAGCGCCAATTAAAAGGCTGCCGAGCGCAAGGCCCTCCGGAACTTTGTGAATGCACAGAGCGGAGAACAGCGACCATTTCGTCGCGTCCATCGCGGGCGTTTCCCCTTGAATTCCCAGGGCCAAACCGTCGGTGGTGCTGTGAATCGCCAGTGCGATCATTAGCGCTGTCGCGATTTCGCTAAAGTGTCGGGTCGCATCTGCATCGAAATGGCTGGCTGCGCATGCCGGACAAACGTGATGAACGTATCTGCTGATAAAGAAGAAAAGCGCGTATCCGGTAGCAGCCGCGAGCATCGCCGCCCACCAATTACTGGCGTCCAGGCTTTCCGGCACAATCGCAAAGAGCGTTACTCCCAGAAGCGTTCCAGCCGCCAAACTGATCAGCGCACAAAGCGGTTTGTGTTCCAAGCGCAGCGATGTGCTGATGGATCCACCGGCCAAGGCGAAAACGTAAGCCGCAACGACCTGCCAGAGCGGACTGATCATTCAGGAGCCTGCGAGCGATTTGTGTTCTTCGCGGCAATGCTGCGTCTCGATGGTGACGTGAACGAGTTCGTCGTGCTCGCGGAGCAACTCGCGATAGGAATCCGAGCTCTTTGGCTGGTGCGCCACCACAGAGAGCATCGCCGCAAATTTTCCGATACCGACCTGCCAAACGTGCAGGTCGGTCACGAGTGAATCGCCATCGCTCTCCACCACACGGCGAATTTCGTCAGGTAAATCCGACGATGGCGGTGTGCGATCGAGCAGGATGCCGCTGGTATCGCGCAACAGGCTATAGGCCCAAGAGAAAACAACGCCGCTCCCGACAATTCCTACGACCGGATCGAGCCACGCCCAGCCGAAGAATTTCCCGCCGGTCAGCGCCAGGATCGCAAGGACTGAGGTAAATGCGTCGGCCAGGACATGGAAATAGGCGGCGCGCAGATTCAAATCCTGATGATGAGCGCTGCCGTCACCGGACTTGTGATCGTGATCACCAAGCAGGACTGCGCAACCCAGATTCACCAGCAATCCAAGGCAAGCGATGGCGATTGCTTCGTTAAAATGAATTGTCAGTGGAGTAAATAACCGGTGCACGGATTCGCCGGCCATTAAGAACGCCACGATGGCGAGCACCACGGCACTGGTGAATCCGCCTAGCACCCCAATTTTTCCCGTGCCGAAACTGAACCGCGCGTTCGCGGCATGCCTGCGCGCGAGATAGTAGGCCACGGCCGTGATCAAAAATGCAATCACATGCGTGCTCATGTGCCAGCCGTCGGCCAGCAACGCCATCGAGTGCGACATCAATCCGACGGCGATCTCGACCACCATCATCGCGGCGGTAATACCGATCACAATGCGGGTCCGCCGTTCCGCGTGGGAAAAATCCGGAACGAAATCGTGTGCCTTGCGAAACTGGGAATGATCCGTCCGATGCATCTTGTTCAAGATATCTCAATTATATCGGTAGTGGCACAGTTTAATCCTTGCCATTGTCGCGGCCTGTTCGCGGGTGACCCGTTCTCGGTGCTCTCAAATGATTTCGCGTCGGCACTAAGCGTGACGCGGAGCCGTGGCAGGCAGAACAATGGATAGAAAATTCAGAACGTCGTTCGTAAACCCACCGTTACGCCGCGCCCGGGCAGCGGCATTACTTCTTTCAAAAACGAGAGATGATCACGCCCTTCCTCGTCGGTCAGATTTGTTCCGCGGACGTAAAGATAATTGTAGGTGCGTCCCCATTGAAATTTGTAGCCTAGACTCACGTTCAAAAACGTGTAACCGGGTGTCGATGTTTCGAATTGAGCGACGCGATTTTGATCATTCACTCGCTGGCCTTCGATGCTGGCGATCCAATGTTCGCTTTCATAATTCAGGGAGGCGCCGTAACGAAACGGCGTGATGCGCGGCAATGGTTCGTCGGTATCGGCATCCTGCGCGTGGACGTAATCGGCTTGTATCCGCAGATAAAGATCATTTGGATTCGTCTGGCTCGTCTCTTCTCCCCCGGTGATAACGTTCTTGACCGATTTTGCATCGGACTGCTCGCGCGCTTTTGTGATGCTTAATGGCAGGAGATGAAAATCGGCTCTGGCTTCGCCGCCGTAGAAGGTCGCTTTCTTTGGAGTGTAGATAAAAACCTGCAAGCCATCTTCGATCTCGCCGGTGGGCGTGAAGTCAATGAAGCCATCGTAGCTTGTGTAAAAACCGCTGATGAAGCCGGTGACGACGCCTGTCGTTTTCCGCAGGCTAAGATCGACACTGCGGTTGATCTCCACGTCGAGATTTGGATCGCCGATGATGAATTGAAACGTGGCGTCGTGCGGGCCGCGCGCGAAAAGTTCTTCCGGCGTCGGCGCGCGCTGAGAATAATTCAGATTGAGCGCGAGCTGCCAGCCTTCAGCAAAATCGTAAATCGCGCCGGCCGCACCGCTGATTGGCCAGAATTCCTGATCTTTCTGGCTGGGCGACGTAAGCGAAGTCAGCTCGGGATCGCTTGAGTCGATGGAGAGGGAATCATGTTCCACACGAACGCCAAATTGCAGGCGAACCGGATTGAGTTTCACTTCTTCAAAGACAAATCCGGCGACTGCCAAAGTATCGCTGGGCTGCAAAAAGGCTTCCTCACCCAGCACGGAGAGCTTTTTGTAAAATATCTGCGACCCGATTGACCCTTCAAAGGGACCGATCGGTTGGTGTACCAGCTCGATGCGCGAATCGACGCCTTTAGTCTTAAATGTCGCGCCAACAGTGTCGCCGTCGATCTCGTCGTGCTTGTAGTCGGTGTAAACGAATTTCAAATTCGCGACAGAAAACCACGGCAGCGGATCGACAATCGAGCCGCGCACATTGTATTGGTCCTTCCGCACGTCGAGATGAACTCGCTCTGGCGGAACACCGGGCTCATCCACTTCGGGATTATCCGGCACGCCGTACTCGGAAAGAAACCGGCTGTAGGATGCGCCGATGTAACCTTTGTCCCACACGTATGAAGCGCCGAAGCCGAAATCTTTCGTCTTCACGAATGTGTTCGGCACGATGCCAAATGGATCGCCGCCGAAACCATTGTTCTGTTTTTGCGCCGGCGTCAGCTCGCTCCGGATGCGCTCGTCGAGCGCGAAACCGGGAATTCGCCGGTCATCGGTACGAAGCAATGAGCCCTCAGCATGAAACACCCAGTGCTGAAAAGGCGAAAGGGTGAGCGCGATCGCGCCGCTGCGTTCGAGGTCGGCGCTGTTGAACCGGCCATCCACTTCGCCGCCGAGCGGTTCCTGCGGTTGCTCGACCGGGATGAGATTGTCGGTCACGTTGACGACGCCGCCAATCGCGCCTGAGCCGAAGAGAATCGTCGCCGGGCCGCGCACGACTTCGATGCTTTGGCTCAGTAACGTGCTTACGCTTGGGGCGTGATCGGGACTCAGATTCGAGACGTCGAAAACTTCGGTGCCGTTGTTCAGGACCCGAACGCGATTGTCAGCCTGACCACGAATGATCGGACGACTTGCGCCGGCAGTGAAACCGCTCGCAGCGATGCCTGGTTGCGCCGCCAGCGTATCGCCCAGCGTCGGTTCTGTCCGCAACTTCAGGTTATCTTCACTGAGAACGGTGACTGGTTGTGCCTTGTCGGTTTCGCTTTGCTCTATTGCGCCGCCACTGACGACAACGCGTTCGGCTTGAGCCGTGCCAGCGGGCACCGGCGAGGGTTTAGGGGTCGCCCCCGTTGAAACGGCTTCTTGTGCGATCGCAACGCTTGCCCCAAAGAGCAGCGCGATCGCTGTGTTTAAAACTTTTTTCATTGAGATTTTTAAGAAATGGATTTTTCAAGGTGTGATTGGTTATTGGCTTCGCGATTGACGCGAAGGCACGTGAAAGCGGCGCAGGTGGATCGGTCGCTCCGCGGGCGATGCTAAAAACAAATGCGGCTTCGCCGCCTGATTAACATCGAGCAGGGACTGCTCGATCCACCAGATGATCTAGGCTACCGGCGGCGCGTGCTCGAAGATGGATGCGCCGAGAAACGGCGATTCGACCCATTGCGGAGTCAACGCCGGAATTTTGGAAAAGTGAACGGACGGAGCAGGAGCGCTGACCAGCGGCGGATGCGCGGCATGATCGTAGCTGCCGGCAGCGATCATTGTCACCGCGCAATTATGCTCGAGCCGACTCGCATCCTTGTGGAGACAATGGTGCAATTGCGGGGAAGCACTCAGCGCGAGCGCCCAGAGAAATCCCGCGAAAACGAACGCCGTAACAAATGCGCGGCCGCGAGTAGTTGTCGAACACGCCCACATGCTCATTGCGCCGCGAGCTTCTCTCCGGCGCGCACCTTCCGCAAGAGATTTTCTGCAAGATTGCAAAAGACTCAGGAACTGGCCAGCCTCGAAGTTATAAAAACAAAAAGCTCTGCTTTGCATTTTCTCCAGCGCTTCTGTTTCGCGAAATCAGGCATTTCATTTCGAGGTATTCGGCTCATGCTTTCCTGGGTAATAATGGCCTGTGCCGAGACGGCATTCGCGACTTCGGCGGAATCACCTCCACTGTCGCAAGAGCAAGGCAACGAGCCGGCGCATCCCCTTGGGATTAGCGCAAATCCTCACGCCGATTCCGTGGACGATTACGTGCGCAGTGAACTCGCTCGACAGCGTATTCCGGGTGCTGCGATAGCCGTGACGCGAGGCGGGAAAGTCGTCAAGGCTGCCGGCTATGGCTACGCCAACCTTGAACATCAGGTGCCCGTCAAGCCCGAGACGGTGTTTCAATCGGGGTCGATCAGCAAACAATTGGCTGCGACTGTGGCCATGCTCCTCGTCGAAGACGGGAAGATCGCTCTCGACGAGCCACTGAAGAAATACTTACCCGACGCGCCGTCAGCTTGGGATGGCATCACCGTTCGACATCTACTTACGCACACATCAGGCATCCCCGAGTATGAGTGGGGCAAAGATTTCGACATGCGCAAGGACTACACCGACGATGAGCGACTCCGTATTGTTTACAGAATGAAACTGGAGTTTGTGCCAGGCTCGCGTTGGAACTACAGCGACACGGGCTACATGGTGCTAGGCATCTTGCTCTCGCGCGCAGGCAGGGAGTTCTACGGCGACATCCTCAAGCACCGGGTCTTTGAGCCACTTGGAATGAAAACGGCTGGGATTATCAGCGAAGAAGACGTCATTCCGAATCGCGCGGCGGGTTACAGGTTAGTAACGGATGAAATTAAGAATCAAAAATTCGTTTCTCCATCTAATTACAAGACGGCGGATGGGTCGCTGTGTTGGTCGGTGCTCGACATTGCCAAGTGGGCTGATGCTGCGCGCACGAACGCACTATTGAAGCCGGACAGTTGGCGGGAGATGACGACTGCGGTGCGACTGAACAGTGGTAAGGCTTATCCCTATGGCTTTGGTTGGTTCATCGACGAATGGGGCGGCAAGCAAGTGCTGGAGCACGGTGGCTTTGGGTCGGGCTTTACGGCGCAGCTTTCGCGCCGGGTGGGTGACGATGAACTGGCGGTGGCTGTTCTCTGCAACAGGGTGGGAATCCCTCTAGGCAAGATGACTCGCGACATTATGGCCATCTACGAGCCGGAGCTTGCGGTCAGCGAGAAGCCGATCGAGGACAAGGAGCCTGGGACGACCACTCGGGTTCGGGACTTCCTCGCCCGCGCCACGGCAGGCAAGACCGTGGAATCGGATTTCGCCTTTTTGCAGGGTGGATTTCGCCAAGAGCGGATGCACAAGTTCGCAGAGCTTCTTGCCTCTCTCGGCGAATTGAAATCCCTTGCTCTCCTAGAGCGCCGTGAGCTGGGCGATGATGTCGTACTCCACTACCTGGGGCAGTTCGTGAAGACCACGGCGGATGTGCGAATCCAGTTCACGGCTGACCAGAAAGTGTCTGCCTTCTCTGTCCAGGCACGGTGAATTCGCTCGGTTAAGACAAAAAGCCGGTCAGCGGGCTGGTTGCGGCAGCGGCGCTTAGTTTTTCGGCCAGGCCGATTTCGCGGGCTTCGCGTCCGGCTTCGATTGCTTTCTTAAATGCCTTTGCCATGCGAACAGGATCGGAAGCAATTGCGATGGCGGTGTTGACCAGCACCGCATCGGCGCCCATCTCCATCGCTTCGGCCGCCTGACTCGGCGCGCCGAGTCCGGCATCGACCACGACCGGCACGGTAGCCTGTTCGATGATGATCTCGATCTGCGGACGCGTCTCGATTCCGCGATTGCTTCCGATTGGTGAACCGAGCGGCATCACGGTAGCGGTGCCGACGTCCTGCAATCGTTTCGCCAGCACTGGATCGGCATTGATGTAGGGAAGAACCGTGAATCCCTCCTTCACCAGAATTTCCGCGGCCGTCAACGTCTCAACCGGGTCGGGAAGCAAATAGCGCGGATCGGGATGTATCTCGAGTTTGATCCACGTCGGTAAACCTGCGGCTGCGGCCAGCCGCGCGAGGCGCACCGCCTCGGTCGCATTGCGCGCGCCGCTCGTATTCGGCAAAAGAAGAAAACGTTTTGGATCGATAAAATCGAGAATGTTCGCAAACGGATCGTGTTTGCCGGAGAGATCGGCGCGGCGCAGCGCTACGGTCACCAGCTCGGTCCCGCTCGCGATCAGCGCGTCGCGCATCAGCTCGTTCGACGCGAATTTTCCAGTGCCAACGATCAACCGCGAAGTGAATTCGCGATCGGCAATCTTCAGTTTGGAGGGCTTGTCCGCCATTGGAGAAAACATAAACGAATTTCGAGTCAAAGCGAAATGGTAGGGCACGCCGGGCGCGCCGATTCCAATCAAGAAAAATGAATCAGGAAATCAGGAAACCAGGACAAGGAACTCAGACAGAATGAACAAAATTTACAAAATCGAGATCTGTATTTCCTCTCTTCCTGCTTTAATTGATTTCTCTGAATCTATGAATTCCACTCCGCCACCCTAATTTGAATCAGGAAATCAGGAAAAATAGGGAAAGATCTTCACGAATCTATTCGGCCCATTTTGTTAATTCTGTCGAGACCCGGAAGGTTCAATCTTTGTTATCTTCTGTCTTAAATTTTCCACTCATCCCGCCGCGAATCGAAAGGAGGCAACGAAGTTAGATATCTCGACTGGTGGGGCGCAAGGGCCGGGCGCGCCGATTTTTCTTGTACGCAAGAGCGCTCGATGAGAATAGGGGCGATGACTGAATTCGATTTTCGCCGACGGGATTGCGTGAAGGGAATGTCGCAGCTCCCGAGTGAGCATGTCGATCTTGTCGTAACCTCGCCGCCGTACAATCTCGGCGTTCGCTACGGTAAATTTTTCGACCGGCAAGATCGAGAATCGTATCTGCGCTGGTGCCGAGAGTGGACTGGGGAAGTGCGAAGAATTCTAAAACCGGGAGGTTCGTTTTTTCTCAACATCGGCTCTGCGCCATCCAACCCGATGCTGCCCCATGAAATCGTAATCGAACTACGCGATCTGTTTGTTTTGCAGAACACAATTCACTGGATCAAATCGATTGCGATCGACGAGACACGAGGACAAACGGGTCATGCTGACCCTCACCTCACTCCTCTCCCGGAGGGAGAGGCGGACGCGAAGCTCCAGGTGAGGGCCCCGGTAAATGCTACAACCCACGGGCACTTTAAACCGATCAGTTCACGCCGGTTTCTAAACGATTGCCACGAATACATTTTTCACTTCACGAAGACCGGTCGCGTCGAAATCGACCGGCTCGCGCTCGGAGTTCCGTATCAGGACAAAAGCAATATTTCGCGCTGGCGGCATACGCGCGGAAGCGATCTGCGTTGTCGTGGCAACACCTGGTTCATTCCATACGAAACGATTCAGAGCCGCGCGAAGGAGCGACCGCATCCGGCGACGTTTCCTGTGCAGTTAGCCGAATGGTGCATCAAACTGCACGGAGCGTCACGCGTGCAGACGATGCTTGATCCCTTTCTCGGAATCGGAAACTCGGCCATTGCCGCCCAACGCTGTGGCGTGAAAAAATTTATCGGTTTCGAGATCGACGAGACCTATCTCGCGGAAGCGCGGCGACGCCTTTCTTTGTAGGGGGAAGCAGTCTGCTTCCCACGGGGATCTTGTAGCCGCCCCGCTCTGTCGGGGCGAAGCTTCGCCAAAACACGGCGACAGAGCGCCTTGGCTACAGCAGCGTTCCGTCTTTCGGTGGCGAATTGGATGAAAATTTCTCGAGCGACTTTACTAAATTTCCCGGCAGCGGCCGGACACGATCAAAAATGCGCGCCGCCAGCGGTTTCGCTGTCGTGTAGCCCGCGGCGAACATTTCGAGGCGGGCATCGAGATTGTCGATGTAATGCAGCGCCATCGCCTCGGGCGTTTTCGGGCTGACCGGTGAACCAAATTCCCGTTCGCCGTGATGCGCGCCAATCAAATGCAAAAGATGCAGGCGAACATCCTCCGACGCGGGCACGAGGTTCTTCCACGCGTCGGCCTTCTCCGCGCTGAGTTTTCGCCAGAGCGAATTGACCAATTCAAGGCCGATGGAGATATGGCCCATGAGCTCGCCGCGTTCATCGTAGCTCATGGTGAAACCGGTCTCGGGCAGAGCGTTTTCCCAAAGTTTCCCGCAATCGTGAAAAAGAATACCGCCCAGCAATAGATCGACATTCAATTGCGGATAGAGTGGCGCGATCTCCTTCGCGATGCGCATCATTTGCGCAGTGTGCTCGACAAGGCCACCGCGGCGCGCGTGATGATAGTTGCGAGCGGCGGCGGTGCGGCGAAACCGGTCGCCCCATTCCTTTAGGAACGCGTCGCACAGTTCGCGCAAACGAGGATCGGCAATCATCTGAATCGTTTGCGTAATGAATTCCCAGTCTGCGTTCTGCTTGGCGCGCAAATCGACCGGACCTTGCAGGAGTTCTTTTTTTTCCTGCTCGGTCAATGGGCGGATCGTCCACTTCGGCGCACGTGCTTCGAGACCGAACTGTGAATGGTGATGGAATTCGGCGGTGAGTTCAAGAAATTCTCCGCCCCCGAACGCGCTGCAGGTTTTGTATGTTGGATGATCGCTCCAGACGCGCAGCGTCATGCGATCGCACGCGTCGGCCAGCATAAGCTCGCAGTACGGCTGCTGTTCGCGTGTAAGCTTTGGGCTCGCGCTTTCCACCTGCACATGCACGCGCGCGGTGACCGCGTCGTTTTGCGCGCCCCGGCGAATCTCGCTCAGCGTCAGCAGTTGCATGTCGATCTTCGGCAATTCGGCCCGCGACTACTAAAGCAGTTGAACGGATCAATCGGCGGCGTTAATCACGCCACAGGCGAACCTCGCACCCGAGTTGCCTGCCGGATCGGTTTTCAAGTCGTCCTCTTTTTCATGCACGACCACAGATTTTCCAACGATCGAATTTGGACCGCTCAGGTCAAGTTTCCCTTTCCACTTGAGGTGCCCCTTGCCGGAAGCATCAGCTTCAATATTGCCGAAATCGCCGGCGTGCCGCTCCGCCCCCGTCGGCCCGTCGTGGTGTTGATGCGTCGGATTGAAATGCGCGCCTGCCGACATCGCATCCGCCGCCGAGCAATCGCCTTTCTCGTGAATGTGAAACCCATGCTTGCCTGGCGTCAGGTTTTGTATGTCCGCGACCACTTGCACTTCGTTTCCCATTTTGGTGAACGTGACCGTGCCAGTGACGCGACTGCCGGACTTCGGCTCCAGGTTCGCGGCCGCCCTCGTAACGTCTTGCGCGTGCGCGAAAGCTGCGAGAACGCAGAGCACACTCAGGAAAATAACTATTGTTTTCATGGCGAAACATACGGCGTTTCTGGACAAGATGAAACTATGAATCGAGCAACCGTTGCTCAATTCCCGAGTAAGCATCCACGCGCCGGTCGCGCAGAAATGGCCAGTGCGTCCGATGTTCGTTGACGCGATCCCATTCGATGTCGGCCACGACAATCTCTTCTCGATCCACCGAACCTTTTGCGATGATTTCTCCGCCTGGCGCAGCGATAAAGCTTTGCCCCCAAAACTCAATTCCGTTGCCACCTGAGGGTGCTTCATGGCCGACGCGATTTGCGGCCGCGACGTAACAGCCATTCGCAATCGCGTGACTGCGCTGAATTGTTTCCCATGCAGAATATTGCGCCGCACCGAATTCTTTTTTTTCGCTCGGATGCCAGCCGATTGCCGTTGGATAAAAAATAATTTCCGCACCGCGTAACGCCGTCAGTCGCGCCGCTTCCGGGTACCATTGGTCCCAGCAAACGCAGACGCCAATTTTTCCCCGCTCGGTTGTCCATGCCTGAAATCCGAGATCGCCCGGCGCGAAATAAAATTTCTCGTGGTAAAGCGGATCGTCCGGAATGTGCATCTTCCGATATTTGCCGAGCAGCTCGCCGTTCGCGTCGATAATGGCGGCCGTATTGTGATAGAGGCCGGCGCCGCGTTTCTCGAAAAGTGACGCGACGATTACGACGCCGGTTTCACGCGCAACGTCTCCTAATGCCGACGTCGATCTTCCGGGCACCTCCTCAGCCAGCTCGAAATTTTTGTGATCTTCCGTCTGGCAAAAATATTGCGACCGAAAAAGTTCAGGCAAACAAACGATCTGTGCGTCTTTCTTCGCTGCGTCGCGAATGAAATCGGCAGCGCGGGCAAAATTTTCGTCCGGGTTCGCGCCGCAGCGCATCTGGATCAGGGCAATTTTTGTTCGCTCCAGTTTTGCCATTCAGTAATTAACCACAGAGGACACGAAGAACACGAAGATGAAGAGTAATTGTCCCCTTCGTGATGTTCTTGGTAAGATTATTTGATCGAGTCTACGGGCACGATCTTTATGCTTTCGATCACCACGCGCTTGGTCGGCTTGCTCGTCTCGCCCGAGTTGTTTCTCGTGACCGGAGTATCCCCGATTTTTTCGAGGACATCGGCGCCTTTAATCAGTTTTCCGAATGTTGTGTATTGATGATCAAGCCGTCGGACTGGTGCGAGACAGATGAAAAACTGCGAACCGGCTGAATCCGGATCGGAGCTGCGCGCCATCGAAAAGACGCCGCGCTCGTGGGAGTGATCATTAAATTCGGCCTTGATTTTGTGAGTCGGGCCGCCTTCACCGTAGCTGTTCTCCTTCGCCGGATCTTTGGAATTCGGATCGCCGCCCTGAATCATGAATCCCTTGACGATGCGATGAAAAATGGTGCCGTCGTAAAAACCTTCACGCGCCAGCTTCTTAAAATTTTCAATCGTCTTCGGTGCGGCGTCGGTCCAAAACTGCACAACCATTTCGCCTTCGCTCGTTTTAATTACTGCGACTTCGTTTGATGTATTCATCGTAGGACTCTCCGCCTTCTTTTCTTCGGCTGCAAAGAGCGTTGAACTCAAGAATAGCGCCGCCAAAATCGACATTTTCATTCTTACACGTGCCACGACCGCGCGGCTCTGTCACGTGGTTCTGTCCGCATGATACTCCTGTAAACTGCGAACCTGCACTTTGCTTTTTTGCAGTGACCGGATGCCGTTGGCACTCGCCTGCGCCGCACGCACCGTGGTCATAATCGGGATCCTTGCGGCGAGTGCTGCGTTTCGGATCATTACCTCGTGTTCGCGCGGAATTTTCCCGCTGGGTGTGTTGATGATGAAATTGATGTCGCCATTTTTTACGCGATCGAGCACGTTCGGCCGGCCTTCGTGAAGCTTGAACACTTTTTTCACCTTGATTTTTGCTTTGGCCAGCGACGCCGCCGTGCCGCTTGTTGAAATAATTCCGAAACCGAGCTTAACAAATTCACGCACCACCGGAATGACGGCTTCTTTGTCGCTGTCTTTCACGCTGACGAAAACGTTTCCTCCAGTAGGTAACGGCGGCGGCGCAGCCATCTGCGATTTCGCATACGCCAGACCAAGATCGACATCGATTCCCATGACTTCGCCGGTCGATTTCATCTCTGGACCAAGCGAAATATCCACGCCCTCATAGCGCAGAAAGGGAAACACGGCTTCCTTCACCGAGAAATGTTTGGGCACGATTTCCTTGGTGAACCCGAGTTCACGCAACGATTTTCCGGTCATGACATTGGCGGCGAGCTTGGCCAGCGGGACGCCGATCGCCTTGCTTACAAATGGGATAGTGCGCGACGCGCGGGGATTAACTTCAAGGACATAAACATCGTCGCCTTTCACCGCGAATTGAACATTCATGAGGCCGCGCACTTTTAATTCGCGGGCCATCGCTTTTGTTGCCGCCGAAATTTCAGCGAGAACTTTTGTCGGCAATGAGAATGTCGGAACTACGCACGCGCTGTCACCGCTGTGGATACCCGCTTCTTCGATGTGCTCCATGATTGCGCCGATCACTGTCGTTTCGCCATCCGAGATGCAATCGACATCGACCTCGATCGCGTCCTCGAGAAAGCGGTCAACGAGCACCGGACGATCAGGCGTCACTTCGATTGCACTTGTCATGTAACGCCGAAGATCTTCCTCGTTATAAACCAGCTCCATGGCGCGTCCGCCGAGGACGAACGAGGGCCGCACCAAAACCGGATAACCAATTTTCGTCGCGATGGCGACCGCTTCGTTGGTGTTAATGGCGGAGCCGCTCGGAGTCTGCCGCAGTCCAAGCTTCTCGAGCATGGCTGCGAATAATTGCCGATCTTCCGCGGTTTCGATGCTTTCGGGTTGTGTGCCGAGAATCGGCACACCGGCGGCCTTCAACCCGCCAGCGAGGTTGAGTGGCGTTTGACCGCCAAACTGGACGAAAACGCCTTCCGGTTTTTCCTGATCGTAAATGTTCAGCACATCCTCGAGAGTGAGCGGCTCAAAATAAAGTTTGTCGCTCGTGTCGTAATCGGTCGAGACGGTTTCCGGATTCGAATTGACCATGATCGTCTCGAATCCGAGCTCGCGCAGCGCAAAAGCGGCGTGGACGCAGCAGTAATCGAACTCAATTCCCTGGCCGATTCGGTTTGGCCCTCCGCCGAGGATCATTATCTTGCGCTTGCCGCTCTCGCGCCGCTCGTTCTCGTCCCCGTAGGTGGAATAGTAATAAGGAGTGTAAGCCTCGAATTCCGCCGCGCAGGTGTCGACAAGCCGATAAGTTGGAAGCACGCCTGCGGATATTCGTTTCGCGCGAATTTCGTTTTCGGTTGTGTTTGCGGCGAACGCGAGTTGCTGGTCGGAAAAGCCGAGTTTCTTGCCGCGGGAAACACTGCCATCTCTGCCTGTGCCCGCAGACTGGAAGTTTGTGCTCCCCAGCGCCTGCGCTTCCGCCACGATCTGTTGCACATTTCGCAGAAACCATCTGTCAATCTTTGTTAGCTCGAACACGTCGTCGATTGACATGCCATCCTGGAATGCCTGGGCGAGATAAAAAACGCGGTCTGCGTTCGGGTTCGAAAGTTTCAATCGCAGCGTTTCCGGATCGACAGACTTATCTGCGCCGTCGCCGCAAAGGCCGAAACGCTTGATCTCCAGACTGCGCAATGCTTTTTGCAAAGCTTCCTTGAATGTGCGACCAATCGCCATCGCCTCACCGACGCTTTTCATCCGCGTCGTCAACGTTGCGTCCGCTTGCGGAAATTTTTCGAATGTGAAGCGCGGCACTTTTACGACGCAGTAATCAAGAGTGGGCTCGAAGCACGCCGGCGTTTCGCGGGTGATGTCGTTCTTGATTTCATCGAGTGTGTAACCGACGGCGAGTTTTGCCGCGATCTTCGCAATGGGGAAACCGGTCGCTTTCGATGCCAGCGCGCTCGAACGCGAGACGCGCGGATTCATTTCGATCACAACCATCCGGCCGTTTTCGGGATGAACGGCAAATTGAATGTTCGAGCCGCCAGTCTCGACGCCGATCTCGCGAATGACCGCGAACGCGGCATCGCGCATCTTCTGGTATTCCTTGTCTGTAAGCGTTTGCGCGGGCGCCACGGTGATCGAGTCGCCAGTGTGCACACCCATAGGATCGAAGTTTTCGATTGAGCAAACGACGACACAGTTGTCCATCCGGTCACGCATCACTTCCATCTCGAACTCCTTCCAACCCAGGAGCGATTCTTCGATCAACACCTCGCGGACCGGTGAGAGATCGAGCCCGCGCGCTACGGTAACGTCGAGTTCTTCGCGGTTATAGGCGATGCCGCCGCCGGTCCCACCGAGAGTGAATGCCGGCCGAATAATGAGGGGAAATGTTCCAATTTCATCGACAACGCGATCTACCTCTGCCAGCGAACGCGCGACGCCGGACCGAGGCACCTCGAGGCCAATGCGCAACATCGCTTCTTTGAACAATTGCCGATCTTCGCCTTTGGCTATGGCTTGTGCGCTTGCGCCGATCAATTTCACGCCGTGCCGCGCAAGAGCGCCATTGCGGTTCAATTCCATCGCCGCATTGAGCGCAGTTTGTCCACCCAGGGTCGGCAGAATCGCGTCCGGTTTTTCGCGTTCCATGATTGCCTCGATCACTTCCGCCGTGATCGGCTCGATGTAAGTGCGATCGGCAAACTCCGGATCGGTCATGATCGTGGCCGGGTTCGAATTCACCAGCACGACCTGATAACCTTCCTCACGCAATGCCTTACAGGCTTGCACGCCTGAATAGTCAAATTCGCAGCCCTGCCCGATCACGATTGGACCGGAGCCGATAAGCAGGATTTTATTGAGCTCGTTGTTCCGCGGCATCTGCGCGCGGGATGATAGATCAAATCAGCCGAAGTTCACGCGCGAATTCGTTTTGTGTAACACAGGCTTCCAGCCTGTTCTTCGCGCCCAACAGCCAAGATGGCTGATGCGATCACTACGCCACTTGCGCCACGCGCTGGCGATCGAGGTAGACCTTGCAGATGCTTTTGATGCGCGTGAGAACGTAATAGATCGTCTGACTGCGAATGCGCACCAGCTCCGTGCCCACTATGCGCGTCACAAAATCGCTCGGAAGATCGAGAATCTCCTCCGGCGTCGAACCTTCCAGGCCTTTGCAAAGAATCGCTGTCATGGAGCGGGTAAGCGTTTGCACTTCCGGACCGAGCGTCATGCGAATGTGCGCCTTGCCGTTTTCATCGACATGCAGATAAACGCCGACCGTGTCCGTGCAATCTTCGTCTTTGCGAACATCGACAAGCTCGAATTTTTCACTTTCACGCGGCTCCTGCTTCTTCGCGTTGTCCGCATAGGAAACGAGTGTCTCGCGCCGCTCATCTTCCGGGAGCGTCTCGAAGAGATTGATGATTTTGTTGAGCTTTGTCGGATACATCGAGAACGAGAATTTACTGCGGATTACGCTACAAATTACGCGCTCTTTGCGATCGGTGCGCCAACTTTGTTGCCCCATTCCGTCCACGACCCGTCGTAATTGCGGACGTTGTCGAGTCCAAGCAGATACGTGAGCACAAACCACGTGTGACTCGAGCGCTCGCCAATCCGGCAATAAACGATCGTGTCTGTGCCCGGGTTTACGCCGCATTGGTCGAGATAAATTTTGGCCAGCTCATTTGCCGGCTTGAATGTGGCGTCATCGTTGGTGGCGTTTTTCCATGGCATGCTCTTCGCGCCGGGAATATGACCACCGCGCAGCACGCCTTCCTGCGGATACTCGGGCATATGCGTGATCTCTCCCTTGTATTCGCCCGGCGAACGCACATCAATTAACGGTTTGCCGCCCTTGCTCTGGGCGAGCGCCTCATCGAAGAACGCCCGAATCTCCTTGTCGAAACGTTTCTTCGGCACTGGATAATTTGTCTCTGGATATTTCGGGACTTCGCGTGTCATTGGTCGGTGTTCCGCTTTCCATTTGTCGCGGCCACCGTTGAGAATTTTCACTTTCTCGTGACCAAATAAACGAAACGCCCAAAGCGCATAACAAGCCCACCAGTTCGCCTTGTCGCCGTAAAAAATGCAGGTCGTCTCTGGTGCGATGCCGTGCCGGCTACAGAGTCGCGCAAATTTCTCCGGCGAAATGTAATCGCGAATCACCGGGTCTTGCAGATCGGCGCGCCAATCGATGTGGAGCGCACCGGGAATGTGTCCGGTGTCATACAGCAGAATATCTTCATTCGACTCGATAATCCGGATGCCGTCGTCGTTCAGATGTTTTTCCAGCCAATCGGTCTCTACCAGCGCCTCCGGATGCGCGTATTGCGTAGGATGGGTAGCCATAGACCAGAAATTTCCGTCCGGTAGCGGGTACTCGCAAGGGATTTAAGGCAGCGAACGAACAAGCTCAGCCGCCGGATAGTGCATCCCATTTTTTATTAGGCTGTCGATGTCGGATGCATTCTTGATGTCGCTAAGTGGATTCGAATTGAGAATGACGAGGTCGGCAAAATGGCCCTTTCCGATCTGGCCAATATGCGCACCCGTTTCGCCGCCGAAAAGTTTCGCTGCGTTAGCGGTGGCGCATTGGAGAATCTGCATCGGTGTCAGACCGGCTTCTTTCATCAGTTGAAACTCACGGAAGAGCGCCGGACCGTGAATCGTCCCGATGTTTCCCGCGTCCGTGCCAGCAGCAATCGTCACGCCCGCATCTTCAAGAGATTTCAAATTTTTCAACGCGACTCCGTAAATCTTCTTGATGCGATCGAGCGCCTCGTTTGGATTCGAGAGCGCCGTCTTGATGCGCTCCGGCAATTGATCCTGCGGCAGTTTGGTCACGTCGAGTGACGCAATTACTTCTGGATTGCCCCACGCTTTTTCTTCCGCCGTGAGATTTAACTTATTTGCGAACGTGCGGCCGTAGCGCTCGAATACTACGAGGGTTGGGCACAAAATTGTATGTCGATCCTTCAGTAACTTCACAAAGGCGTCATCGACGGGTTTATCGATGACGCTATGCACGAGAACGTCGGCGCCTTCTTCCACGGCAGCGCGCGCCGTCTCTAATTCAGTCGCGTGAACCGCGACACGTAATTTGCGGGCATGACTTTCTTCGACTGTAGCGCGGACGATCGGACGAAAGCTATCGACCGGATGATCCTTATCGACGATATACCAGATCTTGACCAGATCGGGATTTTGCCCGGCGAGCTTGCGCACAAATTCGCGCGCTTGTTCGGGATTGTCGATCTTGACGATCGGCGGATCGCCGAGATCGAGTTGCGGTCGCGATACACTAGAGATCAACGGTCCGGCCACTGCGACGCGAGGCGCCTTCGCAGTCGTGTTAGCGATCTTGCGAACCTCAAAATTCCAAAACGGTCCGCCCACATCGACAACCGAAGTAATTCCGCTGCGCAGATAGCGCGCGAACGTGTCGGGCAAATTGCGTTTGATCCAGGCAATTTCATCCGCATAGGGACGCACCTTCGTCAGATTAGCAGCGTCCGGACGCGTATAGAGATCGCCCGACTGGAAGAAGTGCACATGCGTGTCGATGTATCCCGGCAAAATGAATTTACCTTTGCAATCGATCACTTTTGCACCTCTTCCGGCAGCTGCCGGACTGATTGTTTTGGCATCGCCGGCTGCTGCGATTCTGTCGCCGTTAATTAGGACCGTGGCGTTCTGGACAATCTGTGAAATTCCCGGATTAATCAGCGTCCCGTTAACAAGCGCGATCTTTTCGGCGTTCGCCGTGAGCGTAAAGATCGCCAATGGGATAGCGGCGAGGCAATTCGTCTTGTTATTCATGAGAATGAAACCCGCTCTGTGAACGCATACGGCAGATAGCGCCGCGCACCACGCCTGCTCTTTGAGGTTCCAAATTGGAACCTCAAACTTGGCGTTCCGTCTGGGATTGGATCCTTTGAGGTTTGTAACCTCAAACCCTCTGCTTCAGCCTGCGTAAGGTGGAACATGAAAGTCAGCTCTTCCCTTCGACCAGCGCGGCTGCCTCGCGATCGAGCGCTGCGTAATCGGGTTTGCGCGGTCGCAGATAAAATTCGTCGATAACGATGTGGACGAGCGCGGCGGCAGGCACAGCCAGAAAAACTCCGAGCAATCCGAACATCGCCGCGGTCGCGAGCGTAAAGAACAAAATATTGACCGGATGCAATTGCATCTCTTTGCCAAGCACGCCCGGCACAAGAACGTTCAGCTCGATCTGATAGACCAATACGATTACGGCGAGCGCCAGCCAGAATTTTGTGGCGCCCATGCTCAGGGCGACCAACAGGATCGGAATGGAAACGAGAAATGCGCCAATGGTCGGAAGAAACTCGCCAAGAAACGCGAACACGCCAAAGATAAGTGCCGGCTGTACGCCGATCAGCCAAAGCAACGTGCCTATGGAGACGCCGGTGATTAAACCGTTGATGGCGACTCCGCGCGCCCACGCAATCATCTGTCGCATCAGTCGTGCGAGTGTGCGATGGGCTTGCTCGCGATAACGATCCGGGATGAGCGCGAGATACGCCGTAATGAGCGGCCGGGGACTGGCTAGTACAAAAACGAGCAGGAGCACCGCGAAAACGACGCTGGCTACACCGCCGACCAAGCCAAGCGTCGATCTTATTAAGATGCTCCCGACTGTTCCGGCAGCTGCGCCGGCTTTTCCGGCGATTTCGTCAGTGCCCGGTAAAGCTTCGCGAACGGTTGGATAATTTTCGGTAAGCGATTCGAGGCGGGTGCGAATGCCCTGCCAGACTCCCGGCGCACTACGCATCAGTTCCTGGGTTTGCCTGGCCAGTGGTGGAATGGCAAAGAGAACGATGGTTCCCACGACAGCGATTAATGCAAGCATCAGGAGGATCACACTTACGAAGCGCGGGATGTGGAATTTGTGCAGCCAGACGACGATCGGGTTAAGAACCATGGCGAGAAGAAAAACCAGCGCGAAAAGCAAAACCACCGGCTCAAGGGACCGCAAAATCAACCAGATGATGACGAGCAAAAAGACGAGCCAGACGATCCGCCATGCGCCGTGATAACTCAGCGGAGCGTGTTGATTTTCGTGATCGGTTTGGGCCACGAAATGCGATGTTCGCGTTGTTAGCTCGGAATGACAAGAAAACGTGAATGCGGTTTCTATGTCTGAGAGCACAGGCTGCTAGCCTGTTCATCCTGGCAGCCTGCCGAGATGCCTCGCGCAATTCGCGAAGAAGCGCCGTGCGCATGTCGCCGGCAAGTTGCCGGCGACTACACGCTGGCAACGTGTGCTCCCCAGAGGCTGCGGTTGCGCGCGCAGCGCTTCAACGGAACTTTGCCGGTCATGAAAGCACCCGTGATGCTCGCTGTTTTCCTCGCTGCCACAGCTTTCGCGCAAACATCCCAGGAACGTCCGTTCACCTTCGAAGACATGATGGCGCTCAAACGCGTCGGCGCGCCGGTGCCTTCGCCGGATGGCAAATGGGTGGTATTTGACTGCGAAGATGTCGATCTTGAGGCGAACACGAAGATCTCGCATTTGTGGATCGTGCCGGCCAGCGGCGGCGAGTCGCGCCGGTTGAATCCAACGCCAAATCATGAAGAGCGTGCGCGGTTTTCGCCGGACGGCAAACGGCTCATCTGGACGTCGAAGGCCACCGATCCGACGCAAATCTGGATGTGCGATTTCGAGCCCGAAAGCGGGCAGCTGATTGGAAAACCGCATCAAGTCACGTCGATTTCGACCGGCGCCGACGGCGCGATTTGGTCGCCGGATGGGAAGAACATCGTGTTCGTCTCGGCGGTTTATCCAGATTGCAAAGACGATGCGTTTAACAAACAGTGCGACGAAGAGCTGAAAAAGAAAGTGAAAGCGAAAATCTTTTCGCGCCTGTTCTATCGGCATTGGAACGCGTTCACCGAATTCAAGCGCAGCCATTTGTTTGTGATCAGCGCAGATGCAGACGCATCGCAACCGAACAGCGCGCGCGACCTTACGCCGGGCGATCACGATGTGCCGCCGTTCAATCTCGGGGGGCAGGACATGTACGCGATTTCACCGGACGGCCAAGAGGTGGCTTACACGACCAACATCGACGAAGTCGAAGCGACCAGCACGAACAACGAAATTTTCATCGTGCCGATGGCCGGCGGCTCGCCGAAGAAAATTTCCATCAGTTCCGGCAGCGATTCCACCCCCCTCTATTCGCCGGACGGCGAATATCTCGCCTGGCGTTCACAAGCCCGCGCCGGCTTCGAAGCCGATAAATGGCGCCTCTTCGTGCAAGATCGGCAATCAGGGAAAATGCGGGATCTAACGGAGAAGTTTGATCGCTCGGTCGGAAGTTTCTGTTGGGCGGCATTCTCACCAACATACGAGTTGCTTTTCTTTTCCGCAGAAGACCACGGCGAAGCAGGTGTCTATTCGTTAGGCCCGTTTTACTCACCACTCGATCCGCCAGAGAAACTCGATCAGAACTTCCCTCTCCACGCTGATGATCTCGCTTTTGTAGCGAATGGCGAAAATCACGAGCAGCTGTTTTGCACGCGGATGTCGATCGCGTGCCCAAACGAAATCTGGAGAACTCTGTTTCCGCATAACCAGACGAAAAAACCTCACGGCTATGCTTGGGAACAGACCACGCACATGAACGACGCGCTGTTGTCGAAGATCGATATGCAACCGTTGGAGTCGTTCACCTTCAAAGGTGCGAATGACGAAGAGGTGCAGGGATTCATGGTGAAGCCGCCGGGGTTCGATCCGAACAAGAAATATCCACTAGAATTTTTGATCCACGGCGGGCCGCAAGGAGCATGGGGGAACGAGTGGTCGTATCGGTGGAACCCGGAGTTGTTCGCGGCCAACGGTTACGTGGTAGTGATGATCAATTTTCATGGCTCGACCGGTTACGGGCAGAAGTTTACCGACTCGATCAGCGGCGATTGGGGCGGCAAACCGTATGTCGATTTGATGAAGGGGCTCGATTACGTGGAGAAGACTTATTCGTTCATCGACAAGAACCGTGTGGCGGCGCTCGGCGCAAGCTACGGCGGTTACATGGCGAACTGGTTGCTAGGCCACACCGATCGATTCAAGTGCATCGCGTCGCACGACGGTGTGTTCAATACGGAGTCGGCTTACGGCACAACGGACGAACTTTGGTTTCCCGAATGGGAGTTCAAGGATCCGCCATGGAAACAACGCGAGCTGTATCGGAAATTTTCGCCGCATTTGTTCGCGGACAAATTCAAAACGCCGACACTGGTGATTCACGGTCAGAACGATTACCGGCTCGATGTTTCGGAAGGGTTCCAGCTTTTCACTACGCTGCAACGGCTCAAGGTGCCGTCTAAGATGTTGTATTTCCCGGATGAAGGCCACTGGGTGCTCAAGCCGCAGAATTCGCGCTTGTGGTACAAGACTGTGAATGATTGGGTGGATCAGTGGTGCGGAGGACGAGGAGTGGGCCCAACGAATTGATTCCCAACGCATGACCGCGCGCCAATTGCAGCCCGTGTTTATTGTCGGTCAGTACAAGTGCGGGACGACGTGGTTGCTGCGAATCCTCAGCGCGCATCCAAATGTCATCGGTGTCACGGAGTTCGACGTCGTGACTGCTTCGTGCGACCTCAAATCAGGACTGACCGTGCTTGCTCCGACAGCCGAGCGGTTGAGCCGATTTTTCGATAAATCGATGTGGTGCAACGCGCGCACTCGCAGCGGCTGGGACTACACCGATGTCGTGGCGCGGTTCGAACGAGGGGAAGTGATTCCGACCCGGCCTTGGAAGAGGAGTCAGCCGCGCAAATTCATGCACTTGAGCGCGGAGGCGGGGCGGGCGCTTTACGAAAAGATCGCGGCGGCAACGACGCCGGAAGACGCGATGGACGCTTTTCTCGAAGCAGTCTGCACGGACGCGCGCGAGGAAACACATGTGGTGCTCAAATCGGCCTACCAAATCTCGAGGCTTGCGGTCCTGAACGCCTGGCAACCGACGGCGCGGAAAATTGTTATCGTGCGCGACGGACGCGACGCGGCGATTTCTGCAGCGCACTTTCAAGAATGGATGCGCCAAGTCAAGCCGACGCATGGGGCGCCAGCCGTTGCCGATTATTGGGAGCTGTTGCACACGTGGGCTGACCAGGCGGACCGGGCGATTGCGGCAGCGGGACGCGGCCAGGTCTATCTTTTGCGCTATGAAGACCTGACGAACGATTTCGTCGCCACCATGCAACCACTGTTGCAGTGGCTTGGCCTGGCCGAATCGAAATCACTTCTCGACGCCATCCGGGCACAGACATCTTTTGAAGCGCTGACTGGACGCGCACGTGGAACTGAAACCAAGGACTGGATGCGCAAAGGCGCGTTGGGTGAGTGGCGCGAGACCTTGGGCGCGCATGAGCAGGAGCGTGCCTGGCGCATGGTGGGCGAACAACTGCGCGCCTTCGGTTACACGCGCGACGGTACACAGAGTCCGCTGCCTGATTTGTCCAAGCTCGAGGAACAGCCTTACCGTTTCCAGCGAACGCTCGAATTGGAGCAGAAGGTCGCGGCGCTCCAGGCGCGGGTGCGCGAACTGAAAGCGCAATTGCGAGGCAACAAAGCGCGGTCGCCTGCACGCTGGAGGAGGCCCATTCAGTCGGTCCTTTCTGCTGCGCGCACCGTCTCGAAACACTTCACCCGATGCCTTATCTCAGTCATCACCGTCCTCATCCCGACGTGCAGCGACGCGCTTTGCGTCACTGGGTGGCTTGATGCATAGCATCAAAGTCAGGCAAGAAGCCTGACCTGCCATCACCGCCATCTGCACCCGTGGAAACAACGCGAGCTGTATCGGAAATTTTCGCCGCATTGTTCGCGGACAAATTCAAAACGCCGACGCTGGTGATTCACGGTCAGAACGATTCCGACTCGATGTCAGCGAAGGCTTTCAACTCTTCACTACGCTGCAACGGCTCAAGGTGCCGTCGAAGATGTTGTATTTCCCGGATGAAGGCCATTGGGGGCTGAAACCGCAGAACTCGCGGCTGTGGTATAAGGCGGTGAACGATTGGGTCGATCAGTGGTGCAAAGAAAAACGTTGAAGGCGCGATGGGACCCGACTATCAGCGTTCTACCCTTTTTCACCTTGTAACTTTTCTAACCTTTTAAACCTGCGCAAAGCGCCTCCGCGTCTTAACTTCGCCTCGTGTCATTTAATAATTTCGGACTTTCGACGGAAGTCGTGCGCGGGACTCAGGCGATGGGATTCATCGATCCGACGCCGATTCAGCTGCGCGCGTTCCCGATTATTCTTGCGGGCAAAGATTTAATCGGCACGGCGCAAACGGGCACTGGCAAAACCGCGGCGTTCGCGCTTCCGATCCTGACGCTGCTGGCAAAGCATGGCGCGTTCCGATGTCTCGTGCTCGAGCCGACGCGCGAACTGGCGGCGCAAGTCGAAACGGCGTTCCGAGATTATGGGCGTTTCACTGATTTGCGGGTCTCTCTGGTTCACGGCGGCGTCGGTTACGGAAAACAGCGCGAGGAACTTAAGCGCGGTGTCGATGTTCTCGTAGCCACTCCCGGACGACTGCTCGATCTGCTCGAGCAACGCACAATGTCCCTGCGAGAAGTCAAACTCCTGGTACTCGACGAAGTGGATCGCATGCTCGACATGGGTTTTCTGCCGGACGTGCGTCGGATTGTTGAAAAGATTTCGACGGATCGGCAAACGCTTCTGTTCTCGGCAACTTTGCCGCCGGAGATCGAACGCCTGGCGGCCTGGGTGCTGCGTGACCCTGAGTTGGTCGAAATCGGCGTACGCCGGTCGCCGGCGGAAACGGTCACGCATGCGGTTTATCCGGTGGCCGCGGAGCAGAAATTCGATCTCCTAATGGCTTTGCTGGAGCGGACGAATTTCGACAGCGCCCTGATTTTCTGCCGAACCAAGTACGGCGCCGATCGCATCGCACATCAATTAAAGCAAGGAAAGCACGCGGTCGCGGTGTTGCATTCCAACCGCACGCAGCGGGAACGGATCGAAGCGCTCGAGGGATTCAAGAGTGGCAAATACGAAGTGATGGTGGCCACTGATATCGCCTCGCGCGGGCTCGATATTGCGGGAGTAAGCCACGTCATCAATTACGATGTGCCGGAGCATCCGGAAGATTATGTGCACCGCATCGGGCGCACCGGCCGGGCGCAGAATGTCGGCGACGCGTTCACTCTCATGAACGGCGAAGAATTGCCCGCTCTGCAGGCAATCGAACATTTCATTGGGCAGAAAATTCCACGACTGAAACTGGAAAATTTTTCCTACACGTACACAGCGCTGTTTGAACCGGAGTCCGCGGCCGGAGGCAAACGCGCCATCGGCGGGGGAAGAACCCATCGCGGGTATTCATTTGGACGGCGGCGACGTTGATTCGCGCCCTACCAAATCGCTCGATTTGTTGATGAGATGAGTTTTAGTTGACTGCTTTATGTCTGAAGCAGAAGTCGGTGCTGAGCCGAACGCGCAATTCGATCGGTTGCAGAAGAAACTCGTGCCGCTGTGGAAATCGATCGAGTGCCTTAATCAGGATCCACAGACAATCGTCGTTGTGCCATCGATGTCGATCGACGGGCTTGGCGCGGGCGCAGTCCTGCAAGCGTATGAAGAACGTTTTTTGTTTCTCCTCCTGCTACTGCGTCAGCCCCGGGCCCGGCTGATCTACGTTACTTCGCAGACGATCCTGCCAAGCATCATCGATTATTACCTCGATCTGTTGCCGGGCGTCATCCCGAGTCATGCGCGTCAACGGCTGTTCTTGCTTTCACCTCTTGACGGTTCAGTGCGTCCGTTGAGCGACAAACTGCTCGAGCGGCCACGGCTGATCGAGCGCATCCGCTCTTTGATAATGGATCCCGATCGCGCGCATCTTGTTCCCTTCAACACGACGAGCCGGGAGAAAGAATTGGCGCTGCGACTCGGCATCCCGATGTACGGCGCTGATCCAAGATTTTTCCCGCTGGGAACGAAGAGCGGGTGTCGGAAAATCTTCCTCGAAGAAGATGTCGCGCATCCTCTCGGCCATGAGAACCTCGGCAGCAAAGAGGAAGTAATTGAAGCTATCATGCAGATGCGGGCCAAGAAGCCTTCAATCAAACAAGTTCTGGTAAAGCTCAACGAGGGCGTCTCTGGCGAGGGCAATGCGCTTGTCGATCTAACAGGGCTTCCGTCTCCGGGCGATTCGAAAGAGCGAGCCGCCATAGATGAGCGCCTCAGACGGATGCAGTTCGAGCTAAAGGAAACCACCTACGACGTCTACATGAAAAAGCTGCGAGAGCGAAAAGGCATCGTCGAAGAACGCATCATGGGAGAGGAGTTTAGGAGCCCAAGCGTGCAACTTCGAGTCACGCCGCTTGGATCAGTTGAATTACTTTCCACGCACGATCAGCTCTTGGGCGGTCCGTCAGGACAAAGTTACCTGGGATGCGCCTTCCCGGCCGACACCGGCTATGCTGGGTTGATCACGCGGGAAGCGGCAAAGATTGGCAAGCGTCTCGCCAAAGAAGGAGTCATCGGACGCTTTGCTTTGGACTTTGTGGTCGTGCGCTCGAATGGAAAATGGGATCCATACGCCATTGAGATCAATTTGAGAAAAGGCGGAACGACCCATCCGTTTTTGACTTTGCAATTTCTGACCGACGGCACATACGATTCGCAGACCGGGATCTTCACTGCTCCGAACGGGCAGCAAAAATTTTTCGTCGCCAGCGACCACGTTGAGTCGCCGCGGTATCGCACCTTAACTCCGGACGATCTTTTCGACATTGTCGTGCGGCACAATCTGCACTTCAATCAAACGCGACAGACCGGCGTGGTCTTTCACATGATGAGTGCTCTGGGGGAGCTGGGAAGAACAGGGCTGACCGCAGTGGGCGACTCACATGAGGAAGCCAGGGACCTGTACAAGCGAGCGGTGGAAGTTCTCGATCAAGAAGCGCAAAGCGGTTGTGTATGATGCCTCGTAGAGTAAATGTCAGACGATACAAAGCGCGATCCCGCAATGGCTGCATGCTCGGTATTGAGCATCCTCCATCTACATTGATTCATCGTAGATCACGACGGTGGAAGCAAGTGGATAGGCAAATCAACGATCTGAAAAGTTTGGCCATGTAGCCTTGCGCTAAAACTTCTCGCGCTTGCGCCGATTTATGAAGCGCTATCTGCCTTTTATTATTGTTGCCGTGGTCGCGATCGCCACGCTGGGGAGCGGAGCCATGCTCTATCGCGCAAGGCCGCCGCATCGTCTCACTGTGCCCAAAGACAAGAGCGTCTCCGCAAAAGGTGATGCCGAATCGATGCACGTTCGCGGCGACCCAAAGGCGCCGGTCACGCTGGAAGAATTCGGCGATTTTCAATGCCCGCCCTGTGGCAGCATCGCCGGTTTTCTTGATGAGTTGGTGAAAGAATATGACCCGCATTTACGCATTGTCTTTCGCAACTTACCGCTCTCGATGCACGAGCACGCGCGCGACGCTGCGCTGGCTGCTGAAGCTGCCGGTCTGCAGGGCCGTTTTTGGGATATGCACGACGTCCTTTATCGGGAGCAAGCTACATGGAGCAAGGCCGCGAACGCGCGCGAATTGTTCGAGTCTTACGCGGGAATGATCGGGCTCAATCTCGATCAATTCAAAAAGGATATGGAAGGAGAAAAGGCCAGGGCACGAGTCGATTCCGATCAGGAGCGCGCTAATTCGCTTGGGGTGAAAATCACTCCCACCGTCTTTATCAACGATTATCAGATGGGTCCGACTGATAAAACGCCTGAAGGTTTGCGCGCCGCTATCAGTGCTGCCCTGAAAGAAAAGTCATAAAAGGCCTAGCTATGAAAGTCGCCCAACCGAACACGGCAGTTTCGACTTTCCTTCGTCCTTCGTCATTTGTGCTTCGTCATTCCGCAATCACATGACCGTATCGCGATTTCGAAATATTCTTTTCATCGTCGTCGCGATCGTTTCCCTGGCGGGGCTGACGGATGCAGCTTATCTGACAGTGCAGGCGTTGACCGGTGAAACGGCTGTTTGCGGAGGATCGCCGGATTGTTTTCGTGTGCTGGGCAGTTCGTACGCGAAGGTAACAGGAATACCGGTCGCCGCATTCGGGTCGCTGGCTTACTTCAGTGTATTCAGCTTCGCCACGTTCGCGGCTTTCGGCTACGCGCGTGCGCGACTATTTCTCACTTTGACGGTCGGGGCGATGTTCCTCGTCACACTCTGGTTCCTGTACGTGCAGGCCTTCGTGTTGCACGCGTACTGTCGCTACTGTCTTTTCTCGGCGGCAATCACATTCTTGCTTGCCGGGCTCGTGATTGCCCTGCCGCCTTCGCAGGATGCATCGGACGCATAGTCCCATTGACGCGATGAGAATTCTGGTGATTGAGGATGAAAAGAAAACGGCGGCTTTTCTGGCCAAAGGTCTGCGCGAAGCTGGCTTTGCTGTTGATCTTGCGAGGGACGGCGAAACCGGTTTGGAGCTTGCGCGCACGACCAAGTTCGATCTTCTCATCGTCGATATCATGTTGCCAAACAAAGACGGTTGGCAGGTAGTCGAGGTACTACGCCGCGGTGGAATGCGGACGCCGATTCTTTTTCTCACCGCCCGTGACAGTGTGCGCGATCGAGTGAAAGGACTTGAATTGGGCGCGGACGATTATCTGGTCAAGCCGTTCGCGTTTTCCGAGTTGCTTGCCCGGGTGCGCTCGCTGCTGCGGCGCGCTCCTGCGGAATACGAAAATCGTCTGTTCATCGACGACTTGGAACTCGACTTGAAGCGACACAAAGCGGTTCGTTCCGGCGTGCCGCTTAATCTGACGCCGAAAGAGTTTCTTCTTCTCGCTCACCTGGTTCGCTCGGCCGGTGAAGTGGTATCGCGCGCAGAAATCGCCGAGCACGTTTGGGACATCGGGTTTAGGACCGATACGAATGTCGTGGAAGTCGTGGTGCGCCGCTTGCGGGCGAAGGTGGATGATCCATTCGAGATCAAATTAGTCCATACGATTCGCGGCGTGGGTTATGTTCTCAAAGCGCATTGAACCGCACTCGATCGCGGCAAAGCTCGTCCTGCTTTTTACGCTGACCGCGACGCTTTTGCTTTCCTGCGGACTCGGCGTGTTTTATTGGATTGTTGTTCAACATGCCTTCGCGGAAGACAATGCTGTCCTGGCCGACAAAATTTCCGGATTAAGCGCAGACTTCAGAGAGAGCAGGCCGGGAATTTTCGGCGAGGAATTGAGGACCTACCGGGCTGGCGAACACGCTCCCTATTGGATCAGGGTGCTCGATTCGAGAGGCCACACCGTAGCCGAGACGCCCGGAATGGATCGTTTGATTTCCCCGGACGTTTTTCCTCCTGCGCAAAGATCGACTTCGTCCATTCGCAATCCGAAAGATTATCGCACCGGCGCGAAGTTGTTTTCGTTAGTCGCGATAAACGAGAAAACGGGCGGCCAAAGTTACACAATCCAGATTGCGCAAGACCGGTCGAGCGACGAACAACTTGAAAAACGGTTCGGCATTTTGCTCGGAGTCGTGCTGGTGGGCACCATTCTTGCCTCGGCCATCATCGCAATCACGGTTACGAGGCACGGATTGCGCCCGCTCGGAGAAATGACGCGTTCACTTGAACGAATCGGGCCGGCCCATTTGAACGAACGCGTGGCGCCGGTTGGCTGGCCGCGTGAGCTTCAGCCGCTCGCGGCCACTTTCGACGCGATGCTGGCTCGGCTCGAAGATTCCTTCAAGCGGCTCTCGCAGTTTTCCGCGGATCTCGCCCACGAATTGCGCACGCCGGTCGCCAACATTATGGGCGAGGGCCAGGTCGCCTTAACACGGGAGCGCACCCCCAGCGAGTATCGCGAAGTCATCGAATCTAGCGTTGTCGAATGCGAACAGTTGTCCGGGATCGTGGACAATCTGCTCTTCGTGGCGCGAGTGGACGCAGCTCGTGGATCTATCGAGCGGAAGCTGTTTGATGCTCGCGCCGCCGTTGAAAAGATCGCGACGTTTTATCGAACGCTCGCGGAAGATCGGCATGTCGCCATCCATTGCAGCGGCGAAGGCGAAGCTTATGCCGACCCCGTTTTGTTCGAGCGCGCGGTGAGCAATCTGCTGGATAACGCGTTGCGCTTCACTCCCGAGAACGGCAAAATTCAAATATCGGTTACAGTAACGGCCGCGCATTCCGAAGTAACAGTCCGCGACAGCGGATGCGGAATAGCGCCAGAGCATTTACCGCGCGTGTTCGACCGCTTTTATCGTGCCGATTCATCGCGCAGCTCCGACGGCGCGGGCTTGGGTCTGGCACTCGTGAAATCGATTGTCGATCTTCACGGCGGCTCGGCGAGGATTGAGAGCGAAGTCAATCGCGGCACAACCGTCACGCTGACATTTCCCGTTCGGTAGGCGGGAGGCAAAGAAACGCCGCCGCTACAGCAATCGCCACGATGCCTTCCCGTATTTCTAAGGCGGGATCGATCCCGGCTACGACCTAAAAAATTGGTTTTGCCAAACATGACAATTTTGTAATGATGCGCGAAACCTATGAGGAAAACATCACGTTTCGTGCAGTTGGGCGGGCTCATCCCCTTGATCGCAATCGCATGTTTGATATCTCCTGCCGCTAATCATTCGGCCCTCGCGCAGGCGGTAACGGAGCAGCCAATTGTCGTTAGGGGTGAGGAAGTACCCAGCGCCTACGGCGCGCCGCCCTCGTTTTCGCGTAGCCGTTTCTCCAACACAACGCAGGCCTATGTATTGCCGCCATGGGCATTTTTCTTCGGAGAGATTTACGAGGGCCAGGCGTTCCGCCATGGGCCGCCCGATCATCTTTTCACTCAAGAGGTTGAAATGGGCTTGCCTTATCGGTTTGGGGTGGCGGCGGAAGCAAAGTTCGAACGATTTAATGGTGGTGGGGGCCCGAACACAGTGAGCGTCGAAGCACGATGGGCCCTTGCCGAGTGGAACAAGATTCCGCTTAATCCAACGCTCTTCGCCGAATACAAATTCGGTGTCGGCACTATTCGACACGAAGAAGGACCGCCACCACCAGAGGAAGAAGAAGAGGAGGAAGAGGGCGGACCGCCCAAAGTTCCCGATGCCTACGAATTTCGTTTGCTCCTCGCCCAGGATTTCGGCGATTACGTCGAGTGGGCCATGAACTGGTTCTTCGAAAAGGAGAATACCGGCGACCGCGGCCGCGAATGGGGCTTCTCCCAGAGCGCCATGATGCCGATTCTCTTGCCTAACGAGCGTCTGAAAGTCGGCGTCGAAATGGAATATAAGAATTTCACCGTCAAAGACACACGCGGCGATCCCCAACACACTTTTCTCATCGGTCCAACCGTCGCGTGGAAACCGACAGCGCAAACTCGCCTGGATATCTCGCCGTTGTTCGGCTGCACCGACGCCTCGCCAGTGGTTGATGTCTTTGTTGCCTTTTCCTGGCTTTTCGGTGGGGAAGCCGCCGAAGCGGCCGAAGCGCCCGTGTCCACGCGGTTTCGTTACTACACCGGCCCCGTTTCCGCTGATCGCTATTCTGGAAAGGATGGAAAGGAAACCAAGCAGTTCGTGCTGCCGTGTCCCCAATGGTACGGCGATAACGAGTGGAATGTGAATCTTTGGGGCACATACGTCTTCACAAATACCGAATACAGCCCCAACCTCGACATCGCCGATCTCATCCAGAGCACAACCGAAGGCCAAACCGTCGCCGGCTCGTTCGACCGTTACATCGGCAACGATCACGCCTGGGGCGGCGGTGGCGATATCAAATATTTTTTCCACCGTTACTTCGGCATCGGCATCGAAGGGTTCGCTCTCGACGCGCACAAGCGCAGTTTCGACATTGATCTTCGTCCGCTCGATGGAGTCTTCATTGGACATAACATCGACGATCAGCGCGTTGTCGGTGCAGTCCTTGCCACATTCACCCTGCGATATCCCATTCCCTGCACCCGCTTCGCGCCTTATGCCTGGGCCGGAGGCGGCGCGATCTTTGGCGGTGGCGAGAGCGATAGTGTGACGACGCAGCCGATCCCGGGTTTACCGAATGAGTTTCCAACCGTCAACGCGCAAAGTCATCATTTCGACGGAGAGACAAAAGCGATCGGCCATTTCGGATTCGGTCTTGAATATCGGTTCACGCGCAACATCGGATGGACGAATGATCTGAGCTGGGGGGTCATCGACGGGCCGAAGAATAATTTCACCATGATCCGCAGTGGCATCAATTTCGCCTTCTAAGATCTTTGGGGTTCACACGTCAGGGCTGAAAATGGCTACACTTTTGCGAATTGTAGAGGCGTTCGCGCGGCGAATGCCTGGGTTGCGGATTCGGCGCTTGCCACAAAGGCGGCTACACCATTAGCATTTCTTGACCGCATTTAGTCGCGCCGATACTTTCGTTCTCGGAAAGGAGCTCGTTGGGTGAAAACCGAGGTGTCGATCGAATACTGCGTAGTTTGAAACTACACGCCGAAGGCCGTCAGTTTGGCGACCAAAATTCTTGAGCTCGGCGAGCGCATCAAATCGCTCACGCTGATTCCCTCGAGCGGCGGCGCTTTCGAGATTCGCACCAATGACAAACTGCTCCATTCCAAACTCGACTCCGGCGACTGGCCGGATTTCGACGCCATCGTCAACGCGATCAAAAAGGTCAAGTAGGGGAAGCTGTCAGCTTCCCGAGCGGAGAAGACAACGCCTTTTTCCGCAGCTGCTCGATTACTCCGACATCATCCGGAGAGTGAAGGGTGCCTGGTGGCCCTCTCGGTCTTCAAAACCGTCGTCGCCGCGCAAGTGGCGAGGTAGGTTCGATTCCTATCCTCTCCGCCTTTCCATTTTCGATCTCGGATTTCGCTGGAGCGGCGGCTGTGTCAGCCGCATCAAACAGGGGACACGCCTGCCTCTACATCAAACATCGGGAAAGGAGGTGACTCCATGTCGCGTGAGCAAATTCGTAAACTGACTTCGCTCTCTTCGTGTGCCGGGTGAGCTTCCAAGTTGAGCCAACAGGCCCTGCGGCAAGTTTTGCCGCAGCTTCCCATCTTGTTAGACCGAAAAGTAATCGTGAGCTCGAGCACGTTCGACGATGCCGGCGTTTATCGGCTGGATCGGCATCGTGCTCTGGTGCAGACGGTTGATTTTTTCACACCCATTGTGGACGACCCATTTTCCTATGGACAAATCGCAGCGGCCAACTCGCTTTCCGATGTCTTTGCGATGGGCGGTCGCCCGTTGACTGGACTCAACATTGTTGGTTTCCCGGCAGATCTCGTCAGGCCAAGAATAATTTCCTCCATTTTGCGCGGCGGCATGGCCAAGGCTGCCGAGGTGGGTTGTGCAATAATTGGCGGCCATTCCATTCGTAATCCAGAACCGATTTATGGTCTGGCGGTCACAGGAATTGTCGATCTTCGCCACATCACCACCAATGCAAACGCGCGTCCCGGTGATCTGCTTGTCCTGACAAAACCGGTCGGGACCGGCATCGCCACCACCGCGATCAAGCGCGGATTGGCTTCGCGATCGCTTCAGAAAAAGATCATCGAGCTGATGTCGAAAATTAATATCGTTGGCGCCGAGCTCGCCGAACGCGACCTCGTTCGCGCGGCCACGGACATTACGGGCTATGGTCTTATTGGCCATCTCGCGTCACTTTGCCGCGCCAGTCGCGTCTCTGCCGAGGTCGATGCCGGGACGGTGCCGATGATTAGCAATGAGATCAGCGATCTCATCGAACAGAACTGCGTTCCCGAAGGAAGCCGGCAAAACCTTTACGCTGCGACCGTGGCCGTCGATTGGGGAAGCACGGATGAAGCGAGCAAAATTCTTTTAACCGACGCGCAAACCAGTGGCGGACTACTTCTTTGTGTCACCGAAGCGAAGTTGGGGAAAGTGCTCAACATCCTGCGAAAAGCACGTACGCCGAGCGCTGCTGTCATCGGAAAAATCGTGACGCGACGACGACGTGGGCCATTGATATGCATGACCAGGTAAAAGCTCGCTCCCGCCGGGAGATTCCCGCGGTCGGCAAGGTTCTTGATGCGCTCGGCCATTACGATTTTCCGCGCCCGGTGATTATCGATCTTGTCCGGCGCGAGCTTGCCACAATTCGCGCAAAATCGGAGATCCCTGAATTTGAATCGATTGTCGATTCCGTCCGCCGTTCGCTTGCGAATCTTCACGCCACCCGGCTTCAGCCGGTCATCAACGGGACCGGAATTGTCATTCATACGAATCTTGGCCGAGCCCCGCTTGCTCCGGAAGCGATCCACGCGCTGAAGCAGATCGGTTCAGCCTATTCCAATCTTGAATACGATCTGGTAACCGGCGAGCGCGGCCGGCGCGGTGCATACATCGAGAACGCGCTCGCGCTGCTGTGCGAGGCGGAATCGGCCACGGTCGTCAACAATTGTGCGGCGGCGTTGATATTAATCGTTCACTACTTCACGAGAGCCGACGGTAGGGGCGAGGACGCGCCAACAAGATCGGAGGTCGTCATTTCGCGTGGTGAAATGGTGCAAATAGGCGGCGGCTTTCGCATTGGCGAAATTATCGAGGCGGCCGGAGCGAAGGTGCGGGACGTCGGCGCGACAAATAAAACGACGCTCAATGATTACGCAAAGGCAGTTGGGCAAAACACAGCTCTCATTCTTAAAGTGCATCGCAGCAATTTTTTCATGAGCGGTTTTGTGGAGTCACCATCTTCGACAGCTCTCGCGGGCCTCGCGCGGAAAAAGCGCATTCCTTTGATCGAGGACCTGGGAAGCGGCGCGATCTTTCCAACAGAGCGTTTGGGACTCGCCGAACACGAGCCGACACCTGCTGAAGCTTTGAAGGATGGCGCCAGTCTTGTTTGCTTTAGCGGCGACAAATTATTTGGCGGCCCGCAAGCGGGAATTATTGCAGGAAAGAAGCGCTTCGTCGCCGCGTTGAAACGCGAACCGCTATTTCGTGCCTTGCGCTGCGACAAATTGGTTTTTGCCGCGTTGCAAGCCACTGTCGATCTTCACCTCGATCAATCAGGCGGAATCCCTGCGATCGCTCTTTTGCAAGTCTCTGAGGACGAATTGCGGGCTCGAGCTGCAGCGATTGTTGACCGGCTCGAGCGTGTGCCAGTGCGAATCGCGATTGGCTGTGGTGCGGTCAAGGTCGGCGGCGGAACCTTGCCAAAATCGACAATGTCTTCAGTTACAATTGACATTGTTCCGCAGAATTGTTCGCTGGCCGATTTCGCCGCACGTCTTCGCGCCTCAAATCCACCGGTCATCGGCTATATCGCAAACGCGCGTTTCAAACTCGATTTGCGCACAATTTTTCCGCATCAGGATGAACCCGTCGTCGCCGCGCTTCGCGCAGCGTGTGCCAACACCATTTAAGCACCACGAAGATCGCGAAGAATAAGAAGATGGAATTTGATGAGTTGTCTCGAAACGTGATCGGCTGCGCGATCAAAACGGCATCAAACGGTTCGTTCTATGATTCTGTGTGCTCTTCGTGTCCTTCGTGGTTTCAAAAGGAGACATGACCGACAAACATTTCATTCTTGCGACCGCTGGTCACGTCGATCACGGTAAGAGCGCGCTGGTTGAAGCACTCACCGGAATTGATCCCGATCGTCTGCCTGAAGAAAAAGCGCGACAAATCACGATTGACCTCGGGTTCGCACAATTGATTCTCAAAGGATCAAGTAAGCAGCGATTCCATATCGGCATCGTCGATGTGCCCGGCCACGAAGATTTCGTCCGGAACATGATTGCTGGCGTCGGTTCAATCGATCTCGCGCTCTTTGTTGTCGCCGCCGACGACGGCTGGATGCCGCAAACCGAAGAGCATCTGCAAATTCTGACATATCTCGGAGTGAAACGAGGTGTGATCGCGCTTACGAAAAGCGATCTGGGCCAGATCGATAACGTCCATGAGCAAATTCGCACTCAACTGCGCGATACCGCCTTCGCGCAATCACCGATCATTCCAACTTCGGTCCGCACCGGCGAAGGAATTGAAAGTCTGAAGTGCGCGCTCGGCTCAGAGTTCGCAACCATGCAAGCACAACCCGATTTCGGGAAACCGCGGCTGTTTGTCGATCGCGCTTTTACCCTGCATGGAATCGGCACCGTCGTGACTGGCACATTGACTGGCGGACAAATCCGGCGCGGCCAGAATGTCGTGGTTCAGCCGCAAGACTTCGAAGCGCGTATCCGCTCGATCCAAAGTCATCGTTCCGAATTAGAGTGCGCGCAGCCGGGGATGCGCACAGCGATCAATCTCCCGGATGTCGCCATCGGCGACGGCCCAGCACAAATAAAACGCGGCGAAGTGATTACTGCTGTCGATCTTGGAAAATCGAGCGCCAGTCTCATCGCTATTCTCGAAAAATCCTCCCGACCTGGTCGGAAAGACGTGGCTGCTCGACCGCTCAAAAACGGAAGTTCCGCGTATCTACATCACGGCACATCGCGATTGCCGGCGAAAATCAATCTGCTTGAAGAACGCGCGCTTGAACCCGGTAAGCAAACAATCGCGCAGGTCAAATTGGAGTCGCCCATATTCGCGTTCCTCGGCGATCGATTTGTTCTTCGCGACGCGTCCGAACAGCACACCATCGCTGGCGGAGTTGTCCTCGATTCAGATGGCGATCGAGGCAAATGTCGAACCGCGACGCAGCGCAAATTGTTGGCTACGCGCGCCGGTGCGTTAGAAAATGTCTATCTTTGCGTTCGCTCCGAAGTTTTGGTGAATGCATTTGTGCGAGAACAGACCGTTCTTCGGAAATCGCACTTCAGCGCTGACGAGATCACTGAGGCTCTTCAGCGCTTGCAACGCCGTGGTGAAATTGTCATTCATCAAGAAATCGCGGCAGACGCCCAGGCATGGCAGACTTTGCGCGACCGGGCCATCGCCTTGATCGATGACGGGCACAAAAGAAATCCCGAGCGTGCTGGCCTTGATCTAAACGAGCTCCGCGCGGCGTTGCGCAATCAGCCGCCGGATATTTTTGAAGCGATCATTTCCGATCTGTGCGCCGGTGATTTTTTGCGGAAAGGATCAGCGATCGCACGAATTTCTCATCGACCAGTTTTACCGCCCAACCTGCAGCCGGTTGCGATGAAAATTCGCGAAGCGCTCTCGGCGAAACCATTCGATCCGCCAAGCCGCAAAGATTTTTCAGAAGATCGACATCTACAGCAGGCGCTCCGGTTTTTGATTGAACAGGGGAAGATCGTCGAATTGAACAGCGAAATTGTTTTGCTGGGCGATGCAGCCGAACAAATGCGAACCGCTGTTGCCGAATTTCTCTCGAAACACGGTCCCGCAACAGCCAGCCAGCTCCGACAGAAGATCGGTACCTCGCGCCGCGTTATCATTCCTTTCCTCGAATATCTGGATCGCGTGGGCGTCACTCAACGCATCGGTGATTCGCGGCAGCTACGCGGGACGAAATCAGCAGCCGTCGCGCGACGATAAAATCTGCTACCGTTAGCAGATGCCTCTCAGAGAGCCTGACGAGCTAAAGCAATCTGTTTCGTTACACATTGGCTCTTCCTTCACCAGCGCCTGGGAAAGCGTTCTCTTGCCGTGGTTCAAGGAGGTTAAGCTGGCGTCGCTGAAAAATAACGAGACCATTGCGGTCGCTACACCATTTCCAAGCGGCGTTGCATTTCTGCGGTCGAAATTGTTGGAATATGAGATTCCACTGCTCGGTGTAAAATTTATTACTCCGCCGCGTCTTCGTGAGCTGCTGCTAGCTGAAGATGCTTTCTCGCTGTCGTTGCGCGAGCATCTTCGTTTAGTTCTGGCCATCGCCGCTGAATCGGCCGCGAGCCGGATTTCGGCAAATGTCGATCTTGCTGCGATTGCGAAATCGATCTCGCGTTCACCGGACAACCTGCTTCGGACTTTCGATCAGGTGAGCGCGGCGGGCTTGAATTTTCAAGACATCGGCGCGCCTGCCGTGCGCGAGATCATACAAGAATTTCAAGACCTGGTTCGGCAATGCGAGTTCAAGCTGGTTCATGAGGCTGATCGCGACGCCCTGGCAGCGGCCAAAAGCGCGCCACCGCGGTTTAGCGATCTGCTTTCGATCGGATTTACAGCGAAGCACTGGCCACTCTGGCCGTTGCTGCAGGCGGCGGTTTCTTTCGCAAAGCGCGCAACCGTGGTTCTCGAATACCCACGCGAGCAGACTCGCGCAGCCGACGAATCCTGGATCGGCACGTGGGAGGAACATTTCGATTCGGCGGCGCCGATTCCGGACCGGACCGAACGGAACCGCCCGTTCGTCCATCTCAATCAGCCGGCAATCAGCGAGACCGATTCTGCCAGCCGCAGGGAACCTCAATTTCTGGTTGGTCTCAACGCCATCGAGCAAGCGCAAGCGATCTGTGCCATCGTCTTTAAATTTCTGGCGGAGAAATCGTGCACTCGACTCGGTATTCTTTTCCCGCGCGCCGGCGCGCTGGCACGCCTTGTCTCGGAATTTCTGACTCGATCAGGAATTCCGCATCACGACGCCATTGGGCATCTGACGCCGGGCGAGTTCGAGGAGCCGTCGTGGAATGCATGGCTCCATTTACAAGAAAACCATCAACTCGGACCGGTCCTTCGATTCCTGGAGGCGAATCCCGATTCCATGGACGGGCTATCGATTCAGGAGGTCCGGGAAAATCTGCGTTGGGTTTACCGCCAGATCCTGATCGATGATATCAATGTGTTGCGCGAGTACTGCGCGCGGCAGGAGGAAAATCAGAAACTCGTTCAGATCGCGAAGCTGCTGCGCTCAATCGCGTTTCTCCCGTCAAAGGCGAAGCTTGCCCAGTTTCTCACCGAAACGAAGCCGATCTTTTGCAAGTTGAAATGGGACAACCGCTGGACTGAGATCGATCGGCTCGTCCAGCGATGGAGTACCGCAAGCTCGGTGGAATTTTCGCGGGCAATTTATCTGCGCTGGCTAAAGGAAATTCTCGATTCGTTTACAATCGGCCGCGCACCGCAGGCCGATCACGTTTACAGCCGGGTCCACCTGCTTTCTTATTGCGAGGCGGACGAACACGAGTGGTCGCATCTGATTCTGGCCGGCCTCAACCAGGGCGAGTGGCCGCAGAGCCAGCGCGAATCAGGGTTTTTGTCGGATGAGGAAATTGCCGATTTAAACGCGCGCGCGACTCGCCGCGGGAAACAAGGCGAAGGCCATTCGGTTCTCGCAAGAGACAAAACATTTCTCCTCAGTTCGCAAGACGAGCGGCAGATCGCTCTACGGCAATTCAGTGCGGCTCTCGAATCGGCGGAGCACGGGTTGGCAATCACGGCGAGTTTGCTCCAGGAATCGGCGCCGGAACGGGTTTGGAATCCGAGCGAACTTTTCAGTCAGGCGTATTTCGTCGCGCGCAATGCGCCGCTTTCGCAGGAAACAATGTCGATCTTGCGCGAGAAAACGACAGCCTGGTTGAAGGACCAGCAACTTTTCGAATCAGCGCCGGTGACGGATACCGGGATCGATCAAACCCGGATTGCCTACGAAGCCCGGCGAAACGCGGATGTTCCATTTGGCGAATACGAATTCGCGTTGCGCGAGCCAATCGCTCGCGAGATCACATTGGCCGCGACGGAATGGCAGAGAGTCGTCAAAACTCCGGCGCTTGTCTGGTTGGAAAAATATCTTGGCATCGAAAACCAGGAGTCGGACCTGAACCAATGGAACGCGGCCACTGGAACATGGGTGCACGATTGGCTCGCCCGGGTCGCCGCTTCGGAAGAAAAAAACGCCTTTGTCGATTTTCCAACTGCCGATCAAATGTGCGACCGGATTGCTGGCGCTGCGGAGAGATTCCGGAAAACGGTTGTCGATCTTTGCGCGAGCGCCGGCCGACCGGTGCCCGATTGGTGGAACTCGGGATGGAATAATGCATTTGCGCTGGCTGATTTTCTCGCGAGCAAGCTGGCGGAAGCGAGAGGCCAACCGCGGATGGCGGCGGAGTGGAGACTGGAATCGCCTCAGCTTCTTTCGCTGAGCGACGGAAACAAACTTCGAGTCCGCGGCCGGATTGATCTCATTCTCGCGCAGACTCAACCAAACGATTCACAGCTTGCAGGCGCCGATATTTGGATCGTCGATTACAAGACCGGAAGTCAGAAACCGTTAACGCCGCCTGGAAGAACGCCGGACGCGCGCGCCGCCAATTTGCGAAAGAAGCTCGTCCGCGGCGACGCCATTCAGCTCGGCCTTTATGGATTGGCCGCGCGCGAGCTCGGCGCCGCCGAAATTCGTTTAAGCATTCTGTCGTTGCGCACCGAGCTGGATCGGCCGCAGCTGGAGATGACCGCTCTTGCCGCGGCCTCCGATTTTTGGAGTGAGCTTTATCGAATGCAGGAAACCGGAATCTTCGGATTGCGCGGGCTGATTCGAAACGAATTCGGTTTCAACCCGGATTACCCGCTCGCGACCTTGCCGATCGATAAAGAATTTTTGGACGAGAAATGGGTGCTGACGCACCCGGCGTTTGCCGACGACGAGGACGATCGATCATGACCGAGCCGATCGATCAGCCTAATCGCGAGCGTTTCGTTTCCGAGCTGGATAAAAATTTCTCGGTCGTGGCTGCAGCCGGCTCTGGAAAAACTCGCGCCATCACCGACCGCATCGTCCGAATCGCGAAGAGCGAGCACGCGCGCGATTGGCTGCCGCAACTGGTGGTTGTGGCGTTTACCAATCGCGCTGCGGATGAGATGCAGCAGCGCGCTCGCGCCGAAGTCTTGCGAGCAGGCGTTTCGGTGGAAGTGCTGGCCGCGTTCAACCGCGCTTTTTTCGGCACCATTCACGCCTTCTGCGTTCGATTGCTGGAAAGCTACGGCCATTATCTCGGATTGCCGCCAACTTTCGATGTGATCACTGACGACGACGAAGTTTGGAACGAATTTGTGCAGCAGCAGACAACGATCGGCCGTTCACTTTCGGATGAAAATCGCCGCGAGCTGCTCCGTCACATGCAAGCGCGCGCGTTGATGGAGCTCGGTCGCCGTGCGGATTTGGAGCCGGGCAATCCGCCCGCGGGAAAATGTCCGGATACGGACTTCAGCGCGGTTCACCGCTATCCCGCCAAGGGGCCAACACTGCAAACCGTGCCGCCGTATCAAAAGGAGTTGAAACGCGCCGAACAGAGATGGCGCGACACTCAAGATTTTGTTCGCTGGCCGATTTGTTTTTCCAAAGCGAAGGATTTCGTTCGAATCAAACGCGAGGCGTTCGCGCCGGTGCGTCGGTGGATCGATCAGGCGGCGCTCTGTGTCGCCGCGGAAGTGCAGGGCGACTACCGGGAGTTTCGAATCGAGCGCGGCCTCCTGACCTACGACGACCAAGTTGCGCTTGCCCTCGAATTAACGAAACATCCCAAGATCGGCCGCGAAACTCGGGAAAGATCTTTTCGTGTCATTCTCGACGAAGCGCAGGACACCGATCCGCGTCAGTTTTCGCTTCTTCTTGAATTAACCCGCCCGCCGAAGGCCACCGGCGATTGGCTTGAGACCAAAGCCGATCCTCCGCGGCCCGGGCATTTCTGCATGGTCGGCGACTTTCAACAGTCGATTTACCGGGACCGCGCCGATCTTTCCAAGTATCGCCGGATCCACGAAACGCTGGTTGAAATGGGTGCGGCCGAGGCGCTCCAATTCTCAGTTACGTTTCGGCTCGATACAGCCCAGCTCGATTTCGTGAACGAAACCTTTCGCGAAGTCCTCAACGATCGCGACCAGCAGGTCGCATTCGTCGAGCTGAATCCGCGTCCGAAAGTTTTGCCCGGACAAGTGGTGCGCCTCAACTTGCAGCCCGCGAACTTGCGACCAGATCCCAGGGGGAAAGTGTCTGACGCGCGCAAATCCTCTGAAGAAGCGCGCCAGCTTGGGAAATGGCTGCAAGAAACCGGCCTGGCCAAACTCCGGGCGGAGACCTGGCGCGATGTTGCCGTTCTCTGTCCTCGCAAAGAGTGGCTTCAGACCTTGCGCCGCGGCCTGCGGGCGGCCGGGCTCAATGTCCAAATCCAGTCGGAAAAAGAGCTGAAAGGCGACAGCCCGGCCTACGCCTGGTTGACCGCCCTCTTAATAGTACTATCGCAGCCCCGGTGCGGTTATGACATTGCCGGCCTCCTCCGCGAGCTCTTCGGACTATCCGATCACGACCTAGCCGTTTTCTCACAAGGTTACGGCGATCGTTTCCAAATCGAGACCCTGACGATCGGCGGCGATCTCGTTTCCAAAAAACTGAGCCTGCTCGCGCAGATCAGGTTGTCGGTCCTGCCTTTGCCGCTGTTCGACGCCATCAACGAAATCGTGAGCCGGACGCAATTGCGCGAGCGTCTCAACGCGTTGCCCCGTGCGGACTTTGAAAATCTTGATGGCGAATTGGACGCGCTCCTCGCCCTGGCTGGTTCGTCCGAAGCCGAGCACATGACCTTGACCGAATTTGCCGAACACTTGCGAACGCATTTCGCCGATGCGCGCGAAATCCGGCCCTCCCGCCCGGACGCGATTCAATTGATCACGTCCCAAAAAGCAAAAGGCTCCGAGTGGCAGGCCGTGATCGTTCCGTTCCTGACCCGCGACGTTCGGTCGGCTTCGCCACGTTACCCGCGTCTGCTCAAAATCCGTGAGACCGGCGAAACGATTGTGCTTCTCGATGGCTCGGACGTGACCGAGGAAATCGACGAGTTGCTCGAACGCGCGAGCCGCCAGGAAATGGAGCGCTTGCTCTACGTTGCCCTGACCCGTCCAGAACACACACTCGTGCTCGCTTTCGACAACGAATTGTTCGCGAAGGCCAGCGGCGAGATTCACGGCCATTCGCAATCGAAATGGCTCAAAGCCGACAAGAACGATGTGAACGAAGCGGTGTTTGCTGCGGTCGCAACGGTACCGGCTTTGTGCGCGCTCACTACTCAGCGCCACGAAGCAAAATCGCGCGCAAACCTTGACAAGATCGACATCCAGTTGCCGGGCGCGAAGATCGACAAATCGGTTGCGGTTCAAAAAGCGAGCGTGTTCGTGCGCAAACTAAATCCAAGCGGTCTTCCCTCAGAAGAGTCTGCCGCGTTCGAGGAGATAAGATATGCGCCGTCGCCATCGCCACGCTCGACGAGCCCGGCCTTACGCTACGGACTTTGGTGGCACGATTTCATCCAACGACTCGATTGGAATGAAAATCGCGATTCGTGGAATCGGGTTTTCGATAAACAAAAAATCATTTCGCCTGATCCGGCGCGTTCGCTGCGCGAATGGAAGCTCCTCTTTGCTCACCTATCCGAGGCTGAAAATTTTCGGCGCCAGTTTGAGGGCGACAAATCGATTGTCCACGCCGAGATGCCGTTCTTTTGGAAACTGGATGACAATCGGTGCATCGAAGGAGTGATCGATCTCGCCTTCTTTCAACGAAGTAACTCCAGTGCGGATCGCACCGGCAAATGCCTGATCCTGGATTGGAAAACCGACCGCGTTCCGCCCGACAACACCGAGACATTGCACGCGCGATATCGTCCGCAGCTGGCCGCTTACTGGAAAGCCGTCAGTGAAATCGCCAAGCTGGAAGTCGAAGCTGCTATTTATTCAACCGCTGCCGGCGCGCTTGTTCGTTATGAAACCAACGAGCTCGCCCGCGAATGGTCGCGACTGGAAAAACTTCCACCCGACGAATTCGACATGGAAGTCACAACCTCGCCGACTGCCGCGCCGCCAGTCGCAACCAGTAAGTCGGAGCAATTGGAATTCGCAGAACTTTAACGACAACGGAATCTCGCTCGCCTAACGAACGCTACGTCGGCGCCACAATTATTTCGCCTGAACCGAAAACTCTTACCTGCGAGCTAGTGTTGTATGATTTACCGATCGCGCTCGCCGCGGATGAATTGCTCGACGCAGCGATAGGCTTCGTCGTCGGTCATTTGCACCGGCGGATGTTTGGAGAAAAAGGCGGAAGCGGAATGCAAAACGCCGCCGATCCCGCGATCGAGCGCCACTTTGCAGCAGCGGATCGCATCGATCGCTACACCGGCCGAGTTTGGTGAATCTTCGACCGAAAGTTTGACGTCGATCTCCATGGGCACATCGCCAAAGAGCCGGCCTTCCATACGAATAAACGCAATTTTGTTGTCGAGCTGCCACGGCACGTAGTCGCTCGGGCCAATGTGGATATTTTCGTCCGCCAGGCGCTCGCCGATCACCGATTGCACGGCTTCGGTCTTGGATGTTTTCTTGGACGCCAGCCGGGTGCGATTCAGCATGTTGAGGAAATCGGTGTTGCCTCCCGTATTCAGTTGATACGTGCGGTCAACCTTGACGCCGCGCTTGCGGAAAAGATCGACAACCATTCGATGAAAAATTGTCGCGCCCATTTGCGCTTTGATGTCGTCGCCGATCAGGGGCAGATTTCTATCGGCAAACCGTTTCGCCCACGTCGGGTCACTGGCAATAAACACGGGGATATTATTGACGAAACCAAGTCCAGCCTCCAAGGCGCAACCGGCGTAAAAGCGGGTCGCCTCTTCGGAACCAACTGGGAGATAATTGATCATCAATTCCGCGGAGGAGTTCTTTAATTCAGCGATGATCTGTTCGCGGGTGGATTCCTTTTCCATGGGCAGGAACGTGCGGAGCGGGTCCAGATCGCGCATGTGAGGCGGATAGCCATCGAAAACGCAACCCATCTTCACGATCGCACCCGTCAGCTTGATTTTTTCGCAGAAGACTTTGGTGCAATTCGGCGGTGAGAAGATGGCTTTGCTGACGTCCAGACCGACTTTGCGCCGGTCGATATCAAAGGCCGCGACGACTTCGATATCGCTCGGCCGGTATGAGCTGATTTGCCGGTGCATCAGTCCGACGCCGCTGCCGTCGACGGAGGAGCCGTCATAAAAATTTATTCCCTGAACAAGTGAGCTGGCACAGTTTCCAACTCCGACGATGGCGATTCTTATTTTTCTCATTTCTAGGCTGATAAGGCTAAAACGCTATTCGCATTGCATCAATCGGAGCAAGATACAAATTAGGCCGCGTCAATTAAGGTGCATTATGCCCGTCCGTAGCGGCTCCAACTATTGCAAGCGCCGAATTTGGCCGAGATCGCCCGGTCTTGCAAGAACTGATATAAGGGTGAAGTCCACGGGCGTTCTTGTTGCAAGGAAGGCCCTGGCAAGGAGATAGACGAAATGCGTTTGGAGTTCGGTGCCGTTGTATTCCTGGCCACCTTTGCGGTGGCCAACCGAGCACATCCGGCACCCACCTACACCATCGAAGAAGCGGTCGCCATCGCTCAAGCGCAGAACCCGGAAATCGCGATCGCGCGCAAGAAGGTACAGGCAGCCCGCGGCGGGTTGATTGAAGCCCGCTCGGGATTTCTCCCATCCCTTACCTCAACGGGGCTATACGACAAACGGCAGCAACAGAGCCAATCGCAGCTCCGCCAGGAAGATTACAACGCAACGCTTAAGATCGAACAGAATCTTTATACTGGCGGACAGGTAACTAGCCAACGTGCCATCGCGCAGTTGAATATCGAGAAGCAGAATTATGAGTTACAGGAGACTGCCAGCCACGTGATAATGGATGTCCGGATCGCCTTTAATGATCTTCTCCTGAATCGGGCGAAAGTGCGGGTGCGTCAGGATTCCGTGCGCGTCCTGGACGAGGAACTCAAGAACCAGCAGCAAAGCTTCAACGCCGGCATCGTTGGCAAATTGAACGTGCAACGCGCTGAAGTGGCCCTGGCTAACGAGCAACCGGAACTGTTCAACGCTCAGACGCAACTAAAAGATTCCTACCTGCGGCTGGGAGACCTTTTTGGCTTGGAGGCTCCTCCCGGAACTGCAGCAGCGCCGTTTGAGGTTTCGGGAGAATTGCAATATCAGCCGAATCACCCTGACCTGAACGATTGCCTCGCCCGGGCGGATGCAAATCGGCCGGTCATCAAGGCCCGGCAGATGGACATCCAGATTGAGGACCAGCAATACATCCTGGACCGGAGCGCATCGCGCCCGCATGTCCGGGCTTTTTCCGGGTACGAGGTTTACAGCGAGCGCGATCCTGCCGTCGGTCCCGAATTTAATTATGGATATGTAGTGGGGATAAACGCGACGTGGAATATCTTCGATGGGTTTGCGACCAGAGGGCGGATGCAGGCAACGCGCGCCCGGCGCGGAGCAGCGGTCCAGGCGCTGGCCGCGGCTCGGCGGGCCGTTGCCTCGGAAGTGCGCAGCGCATTCTTCGACTTGGAACAGGCTGAACGGGTGCTCCATGCAGAAACAAAAAATGTGCAGACAGCGGATGAAGCTCTCGAAATGGCCAAAGGCAATTTCGCCGCCGGATTGGGAACACAGCTCGACATCCTGCAAGCCGCCTCCGATGTGACTCGGACTCGGACCACTCGATTAACCGCAATTTATTTGCACAACGTGGCTCTTGCGCGTCTCGTGCACGCTTGTTCGAGTTCTGCGGAAGCGCTCGATTTCGGATCCAAAATAAAAAATGCGAAGAACGACAATCGTAACTCAACGCAAGCTTCCGATGTGGCGCGTCCGCCCGGAAAACTAGGCCAGCGATGAGATCGATAACAACGCTGAAATCGCTTCTTCTGGTTATGGCGTCTTGTTTCGCGGGGGCGAGCGACGCCATCACCCTTGAGACCGTTCTGCAAAGGACACTTGAAGAAAACTCCGCAATCCAGGAAGCGAAATCGGGCCTCGAGCAGGCGGCTGGGCAACGCCTTGTTTTTCGTTCCGTTGTCTTGCCCCGCGCCGAAGTGGGCGTCCCGGCTGGCGTTCAAGGCGGCCACCGGGCCGGTGAGAGTGGAATAAAAGGCTTTGCCGTTGGACGGGGCGTTTTGACGCAGACCCTGTTCAACGCTGGCCTGCCCGCCTCTCTGCGGCGGGGAGATATTGAGGTCTTGATTGCGCAACAGCAATTGAATGTTGCTGTCGTGGAGCAATTGCACGCGGCGCGCCTGGCGTTCTACTCCGCGATTTACAATCGGTCGCTGGAATCCATCCGAACAGAACAACAGCAAAGGCTGCGGGAAAACGTGGCTACTCAACGAACTCGTTTCGAAGCCGGGCTGGCTGATAAGAGCGCGCTCACAAGCGCGACGGTTCAGGCGTCTGAATTGGACACGCAAATTGAAGGCGCGCATCGCGCCTATCTAGGCGCCCAATTGGAAATGGCGTCGGCGATGGGGATCGATCCAGCTAAGGCGTCGCTGCCCGAGCCTGAAGGCGAACTGCAATCTGCCCCGATGCGCGTCGATCTGGATTCCGAAACAGCAGCGGCCTTACAGCGGAGAGCGGATCTTAGACTTGCGCGTTTATTCGTGCGCGCTGCCAACGAAGATCAACGGATTATCGCGGCTGACTATTATCCTGCGGTGATCGGAAGAATTTCAGGCGAGTACGTTCCGGTCACAGGAATTCACCGCGAGGGCTCAACGAGCAGGAACCAGGATTTTATCGGCTCAGAAATTCGCGAGAGGGCGGCGTACACGTGGCGGGTCATCGATAACGGCAAGGTGGGAGGCGCAGTGCTCAGGGCGCGCTCGGCGCGAGAGATAAACGAACTGACTTGCCGGAAACTGGAGGCGAACATCCCTCGTGAGCTCTCCCGCATCGCGAACGATCTCAAAACAACAGAGGTCCGGGAAAAATCGCTTGTCTCCGCGGCGACCGCCGCGGAGGAAAGCGCACGAGCGGTGCAGGAAAACCTGGCCAGCGGTCTGGCGTCGTCACTCGAATACCGCGTTACTCAAAATTTCTTTTTGGAGACCAAGAGCGGACTATTAGAGGCGATCTATCAACACAATCTCGCTGTGGCAGAGTGGGACCGCGCCACAGGACGCTATTTTCAATTTTCCGACGACACCGCACAAAACGTGCATTAGTTCCTGCAATTGAAATTGCCGGAATCAAAAAGAGTTTTGTGGGGTGGTGTAGCGCTGGTCGCGCTTATCTTTGCGGCGGCGTACTACTTCGTGATGCCAGTGGCGGAGGTGGCTACGGTCCGGCGCGGCACAGCCATTTCCGCAGTCTACGGGACGGTGCGAATCGAGCCCGCGTTTGTGGTCCACGTTCGGGCTCAAAATTCCGGGTTCATCCAGTTGGCAGAACCGTTCTCGGCCGGACGTGGCGCGATCGGAAAGAGCGTGGAGAAAGGGCAATTGCTGGCGACCATCGCCGACGAAACAGTCGCCCGGCAACTCAAGCAGGCGCGCGCGGATTTGGATGCCGCCGTGCAACGGGCTGAACTAGCCCTTCCCTCTTCGGAGCTGCTCAAGGCGGCGGAAGACAATCTGCAACGGCTCGAAAAAGTGGTCTCCTCAGGGAGCGTGCCAATGGTTGAATACGAAAAGGCCAAGAGCGAGGCGAAGCGGCTTCGAGGCGTAGTGGAGACGGAACGCATCGAGCGCGATCGTAATCTCAATGCTTTGGGGGAAGCCGCCAAAAAGCTCGAGGCACAGATGAAGAGCGCCCAGATTCAGTCCCCGATCGACGGACTGTTGACGAATGTCCTAACCATCGATGGCGAACTGGTTTCGGACGGTAATGAGCTCTTCACGGTGTCCTCGCGTAAGAATTACGTTCGCGGCGAGGTTAACGAAGAAGACGTAGGCGAGGTGAAGCCCGGCATGAAGGCAAAGCTGCAGTTGTATGCTTATCGAACGCGGACTTTCACCGCGCGGGTTACATCCATCCAGCCTGCGGCCGACCCGACTACGCAGCGGTATACGATCGTGCTGGAGATGGAAAATCCTCCCGACAATTTGATGGCCGGTATGACTGGCGAAATGAACATTATCACAGGCACACATCAAAACGTTCTGCTTGTGCCAACACGCGCCCTTATTGTCGATCAAGCCCTGGTGGTCGAACGGGGTGTTGTGCGTTCTAGCACGGTTGAGGTTGGATTTCGGACCCTCGACTTCGCCGAAGCGGTAAGCGGTCTCTCCGAAGGCAATCGGGTAGTCGTTTCCAACCAGGACAAGTTGCGGCCCGGGGAGCCAGTGCGGCAACGAATGGTTAGTGTACCGCCGCTGCCGAAGGAACCGTGACGCCGCCGCTTTACATTGCCCTACGCTTTTTGCCGCACCGCAAACGGCCCTTGCTTCTAAGTCTTAGCGGCGTCGTTTTCGGCGTCGCTATCTTCATCTGCACCCAGGCACAGACAGAGGGTTTCGCCCGGCATTTCATTGATTCGACGATTGGGAGCAACGGCGCGCTCGTTATCAAGTCGCGTTTCCGTCCGCGCTACGAACCCCTGATGGTCTCGTCCAAGAGTTCAAACGGGAAAGCGCCACGACGCCTCTACTTTGAGGGGATTACGGATACGAACGAAATCATGCGGGTCAGCCGGCAATTTTCCAACGTCGTTTCCTGTTCACCGGTCCTGCGTGGCACCGTCAGTGCACGCGCAGGATTTGAGAACGCGACTATCGATCTTTACGGCATCGAACCGGCGCTGCACGCGCAAACTACGGATCTTCTGCACCAATTGGTTGAAGGCAGCTTCGATGACTTCCGCAATAACACCAGCTCGATCATCGTCGGTTCCAAGCTAGCAGAACTACTTCAAGCGGGGATAGGCGACACCGTGCAATTGCTTTCGCCCAACGGCGAGTACTGGCGTTTCACCGTAGCAGCGATCGCGCGCGCCGGAGTCGGATCAATCGATGCAACCCGGGTTTACTCACATGCAAGGATCGCTCAGACTCTGCTGCAAAGACCGTTTGGAGCTTCGCTAATCATCTACAAACTGCGCGATCCAGACCGCGCGCCGGCTCTCGCCAGTCATTTCGAAACGCTGTTTCAGCATGGGGCATCGAGCTGGCAGGAACGCGAGGAGAGCACGCTGCAACTTTTTCTGACTTTAAGAGTGTCCGCCGCCATTACGGTCTCTCTTATCATCCTGCTCGCCGGTTTCGGCATTTTTAATGTGCTTACGATGTCTGTGCTCGCGAAAATAAAAGAAATCGCAATTTTGCGTTCGATGGGATACAGGCGAATAGACATTTCATCGATTTTCTTGTGGCAGGGCGCATTGATCGCCGGAGCCGGATCTTTGCTCGGTTGTTTGCTGGGTGCGATAATGACCTGGGGCATATCGCATATTCCCATTCGGATCCGCGGTTTGCTTTATGCCGATTACTTCCTGGTCACATGGGAATGGCGGCACTATGTCTTCGCTACTCTGCTCGCGATCCTCGCCGTCTTCATTGCGAGTTATGTTCCCGCGCGCCGAGCCGCTGAGTTGCCACCAGTAGTCACAATTCGAGGCGCCAGATGAACGCCGAAATCTGCCTCAGTTGCCACGATATCGAACGCTACCTCGGGGAAGAGGAAGAGCGCGTGCACGCGCTCCGCGGGGTCTCGCTCGCTCTCGAGCCAGGCAGTATCCATGCAGTTGTCGGCCCGTCCGGCTGCGGCAAGAGCACATTGCTTTATATTCTCGGTCTGCTCGATCCGCCCGATGCCGGCCAGGTTTCCATTGACTCGGAGCCAGTGTTGCACCTAAGCGATGACGCGATGGCACACAAACGGAGCAGGTTCATCGGCTTCATTTTTCAATTCCACTTCCTCATGGAAGACTTCACCGCGCAGGAGAACGTGATGATCCCGATGCGCCGGCTGGGAGAGCGTTCGGATAACGAGATGCGCGAGCGGGCTGCTGGATTGCTGGAAGCGGTAGGATTGGGCGACAAACTGGGCAGACCCAGCCGTCATCTTTCGGGAGGTGAACAACAGCGTGTTGCTATCGCGCGCGCATTAGCCAACGATCCGCGAGTGATCCTGGCAGACGAGCCCACAGGCAATCTCGATACAGCGAATTCGGAGCGCGCCTTTGAACTGCTGCAAAACATCGTGCAGCAAGGCGGTAAGGCTCTGCTCTTAGCCACGCACAACCCGGTCATCGCGGAAGCCTGCGATTGGATCCACGAAATGAAAGATGGCCGGGTTATTGCAAGCCATCCCCGTGGCACGCAGATCTCAATCGTTAAGTAACGCCGGAATCGAGTTACGAAATCGCTGCGTCAACTTTGTAGGGGAACGTGTATCGAATCAGTAGAGCGCGGAAGATGTGGATCACGGCGCTAGCCATTCCCCAGAGACAGATCCAAATGAAGCCATTTGCCGGGACGCCGATCACAAGGCAGAACGTGAACAGCCACGTGTAAATGTTGCGGCGTCCCGCGACAGAGCGCACGAGTCGATCGAATCGAGAAAAATCATCCAGGCTTCGACCGACTCGGCGCTGAACGAATTTTCTGGCGACGCGTTCGAGCGAGGTAAAGGCAAAGAAAGCGAATAAAAGCGCGTAGGCGTAGCGGACCTGGCCCGTGGCCTGAAAATGATACGCCAGCGCGATCCACCACGACCTCTCGACTACGTAGTCAAGAAGGTGCCGGCTTTTGTCATCTGAACTTTCAGGCGCGCCAGCTTCCCATCAAGGCCATCGGGAACTCCAATAATCAAGGCGAGGAGCGCTCCAGCCCAGAGGTATCCCAAAGCATAAAGCACGGTCACGCTGAAGCCGAGAACTCGGGTCCCAAGCGTGATCTGATTCGGAGTGATGCTCGTTCGACAGAGATGCGAAGCAAGCCACTTCTCAATCGGTGCATGCACAAGGGCTGGAAAATCGAGGACACCGCTCTGTGTCGCGTCGCGCAGCAAAACGTTCGGCCAGCGGCCGGAATTCCGGCAAAGGAGCGGGAAAAAAAACCGGCCGAACACTCCGGCGCATGCTCGGGAGTACG
>Ga0193727_1000005_pt1 | contig 61690 bp, 42 predicted proteins | sample H2c2metaG_FD_143051 | JGI IMG/M metagenome (GOLD analysis project Ga0193727, IMG submission 143051) | Soil microbial communities from a riparian zone of the East river system, Colorado, United States - H2c2 | ecosystem: Environmental > Terrestrial > Soil > Riparian zone | place: USA: East River...
ATAATAGAATCTCAACAAATATAAATTAAACCTAAAGAAAGAATAGATAATCCTATTAAATAATATTTATTTAATTCGAATCAATTTTCTTTTTCATTTCCTCCACTAGTTTTATCATGAATGATTTTTTCATTTTTCAATTCTGTTCCACTGGAGGGTAATTCAGACTTAATTATTTTTGATTCAAATTTATTTTCAACAACTTTATCATTAATTATTTCAGATTTATTTTCAATTACTTCAGATTTATTATCATTAACAAAATAGAATATTTTAACTAAAGTTTTATAAATTTTGCTTTCATGAATAAAATTAACATATTCCATTCAATAATACTCAATTTGTACAATAATTTCTTTTAATCCATAAATATCTGATATAAAAATTCCGAATGTAGATAATAAAATATAATTAATAATTCTAAATATAAAACTCATTAACTTAATTTTTCTTAAATATTTTATTAAAATTGTAAATAAAGTTATTTTAGTTATTAAAATTTTAAATTTAAAAATAAAACTAGATATTTTCGAATAATAAGTTTTTAAAAAATCTTTAAAAGTTATTTTATTTTCATCTTTATTAACTTTATTAACTTCATCTTTTTTAAGATCTTTTAGGGATTTAGAAGATGATAATATTTTAAATTTTTCTACTAATTCTGTTTTAGTTAAATTTTCAGGTTTAATAAATACTAATGAACAGTTCTCCGTAGTGATTTTATAGAAAAAATCGATGTAACTAGGAAATTCTAATCTTCTTAATAATAACATAAAAATTAACATTGTTAACATTAAATTTAATAAATTCATTTTGTTTTTGTTTTTGATTGCAATATTATGATTTCAATATTATGATTTCAATATTATGATTTCAATAATGTTTATATACTTTTAATAAAGATTTTTTATATTCAGTATTATCTTATATATTCTTTTAAAATAATGTAATTTCTATTATAATCTCAGAAAAAGAATAATGAAAATTATTATACTCATTAAAAATACATAAAAACTATCGATAGTTTTAAAATAAATTAAATTCATAACTTTTGATATAAAAACTAATGTTAAAGACAATATTCTAATACCATTTTGTATATCAATTTCGGATGGAAATACTAAAAAACTTATTCATTAAATAATTAAAAATCCTGAAGAATGAAAAATAACAGCTTTAAAATCAATTATGATAAGAAAATATAATAGAAGTAATGTTTATATTCATAACTTAGCTAAATTTTATTCTTATTAAAAATTTTAAAGGATTTAATTTTAAGTTCTTAGTTACTAAATAAAGTAGTTATAGAACAATTCATCATTATACCTTTGCTAAATACCATGAAGCCTAAGATGAATTTGATATGGCTAAATATAATGATTTTAATGTAATCTTTAAATATAAAAAAGTTAATTTTGATTTTAATTAAATAAAAATTTGGTTGATAATCTAACTTTTTATATTTATTTTCTTAACCCTTTTATAATTATATTATAAAAACTAAAATCAGGTGATAATATCTTACAATATCTGAAGTTCGAGTCTTTATTAGTTTATTCTTTAAAAATATTTTTACAATACGGAACTGGTAAAATTGGACAATTTAAAACATCTAGTCATTTTATTAATTAGTAATGCTAAACTAAATAATTCACAGTTACTTACATTTGCATCCTATTAAGAAATGTTCTTTTTCTTATAAAATTAAATATTATTTCATTTCTTAAATTATAATATGGATTAATATAATAAAAAGAAATATTATTTACTTCTTAAATAATAGAAATAAATTTAAGATAGTATCTAGGGGTTAGTTTCTTGCTTTATATACATTCAGCGCTTATCTAATATGTTTGTGGCTACCCAACTATGCTTATTAAATTAAAAAATTAAATTCAACAATTGGTGCACTAGAGAAACACAGCCTATTGATCCTTTCGTACTAGAAGGTCTTCCCCTTTTTACTATTTATCTCTTCAGAAGATAGGGACCATACTGACTCACGTCGTATTAAACCCAACTCGCGTACCCTTTTAATCGGCGAACAGCCGAACCCTTCCAAGCTTCTTCACCTGGAGGATAGGATGAGTCGACATCGAGGTGCCAAACAGCCGGAACAATGTGTACTCTTGCCGGCTATCAGCCTGTTATCCCTAGCGTAACTTTTATCGATTGATCCCCGTCTATTCCATTTTATAGCGAGGGGTCACTATGCCCTACTTACATATCTGTTTGACTTCTAAGTCTTTCAGTTAGGTATGCTTTCCGCCATTATACTATTCAAAACCTTTCACTAATTTATTGATTTCCATTCAATTTCTAGCTATACCTTGTAATAATAAAACAAATTTATTAAGTTTTATTTTTATTTAATTCTTATTAATATTAGAGAATTCATAAAATTTTTTTTGTCTGTATATTATAAAATAATTAAAATATTATAAATTTATTAAAATCTTTGGATGTACTTTGCTACTTTTTTAAAGACGACCGCCCCAGTCAAACTACCAATTAGTCATTTATCCCTTAAATTTCAATTTATAAGGTAAATAAAGATTTAATCCTAAATTTAAGGTTTTCCAAATTTTGTCTATCGACAATCCTAATTACTATTAATTGAATTTAAATCATTATAATAACTAACTATAGTAAAGCTGCATAGGGTCTTCCCGTCCCTCTGAAGATAGCGAGCATCTGCACTCGCAATTCAATTTCACTGAGCAAGTTGTAGAGACAGTGAGACCATCGTTACATTATTGATACTAGACCACATTTAATGGCCAATTTATTTTGCTACCTTAGGATCCTCATAGTTAAGACCGCTATTAACCAGACTTTCAATTAGTAACTTTAAAATTACCTCTTTTATATTAATGGCATTGAGCAAATTTCATTCAGAATACTATTATCTTAATCATTGCTCTGAATTGTGTTTTTAGTAAACAGTCGTGGCCTCCGATTTTATTATTCCATATAATAAATTAAATTATGGTTAATTTAAATATTATATGGTTTCTCTTATTGTCAAACTTATGAGAACAATTTGCCGAGTTCCTTAACAACTTTTAGCTCTTCGCCTTAGTATACTCTACTTACAAACCTGTGTCGGTTTAGGGTACGGTAGTTAATAATTTAAAAATAAATTATATATATTTAATTTTCCTGATCTATTATAATTTACCATATAGATTTTCAATATATTACTCATCAGTCAAAACTTTGGTTCTGAACCTTAGAGGCCGCATTAACATAAGGTGGTTTAACCTTTCCTTATAACCCTTTTGTATTCGGCGAGAAGTATTATAACTTCTTTACGTTACTCATGTCAGCATTATCTCTTCAGTTATTTTCAAACAATGAAACACTGTTTATCATCAATTATACTGAATGTTCTACTACCTAATTTATAAACATAAATTAATTTATATTTATAATTAACAGGATATCGGTTGATTATTTAAGACCCGTTAAATTTATGGCGCAATAGTCTAAAGGCTGCTACGTTATTACAACGGTCATTAAAAGATAGCGACTACCAGGCTCACTTTACAGCTGCATTCAATCTATTACTTCCTTTAATTTCACTTAATAATCATTTGGGACCTTGATCCATGTTCTCGGCTGTTTCCGTCTTGACTATTCAACTTATCATGAATAGTCTGAATATCTATTATCAATTTATGTTATTCCGAGTTTCATTTCCATTGGTAAGATTTTCGAGATCCCCTCAACCTAAACTTTTAATAAAATATATTATTATTAGTTGGGAATTACCGTGCTGTACCTCCATAAATTTTTTTATAGATGTCATACTTAAATATGTTTCGTAGAAAACCAGCTATCACCAGTTCAGATTGGCATTTCACCGCTTTCCAAAACTCTTCGGAGAATTTTGCAACATTCAACCGTTCGATCCATTATAATCTGGTTTTGGAAAGATCAACTGGCTTCGGGTCTAATAATAGTAACTATCCCATAATTATTATTTTGTAAATAAATCACTTATTTCATAATTAATATTTATTTATAAGGAATTTATTCTATTTTAGTTACTAAAATATTTAAAAATTTATTATTTTTTTATACAAATAATTTAGTCGCTTTCGCTAAGGCTAATTAACCTTGCTACTATTATTAACTTACTGACCCATTATGCAAAAGGTACGTTGTCATTTTTATATTTTAAAACTTCAACTGCTTATAGAATTACTAATTCAAGACTATTTCATTTCGTTATACAACGAACTATTTCAACTTTTCCTTTACAGTACTTTTCACTATCGCTAAATTTATTATACTTAGCCTTAGAGGATGGTTCCCCTTTATTCCAACAAGTTTTCTCTCATTGTACTTATTTTTTAAGAAAATTTTATTTTACAGGACTGAATACCTTCTTTGGTAATTATTTAAATAATTATTATATAATAATTAAATTATAATTAATGATATTCCAACTTCATTCTTTATAATTAATATTTTATTATTTCAAATATTTTTTTCTTTAAGCTAATCCAATTTCACTCACCATTACTTTTGGAGTCTCGGTTGATTTCCTTTCCTTTCCTTAATACAATGTTTTGCTTCAGGAAGTTTTAATATTTAAGGTTTCCCTTAGGATCGCCACAATTTTCTTACTTTTAATATAAATATTAATAAGTTTGTGGCTTTTGGTTAACACCTCCTTTTTAATAAATTTGCTAGTTATCCTTAATAATTCCTTTAAATTACTTTGATGTTTTTACTAAATTGTCATCTATACTTTTAATGATTTTAATTATTTTAAAACTATCTATTTTATATAACAGATTGAGTTTACTTAGTTTAATGGATAAAACATTTTTCAATAAAAGATTTTAGTTTGAATCTAAAAGTAAATATACATTAGGATTGACGTGTAAAAATAAAAAAATGTCACATACGGATATGATAATTATCTTATCAACTGCATTATTTGCATCAACTGTTGGAACTTATGTTGCAATAAGAAAAATAAAACAATATACAAGACCACCCGTAAATACTCTTCAAAGAAGAGGGGATATTGAATTGAATTATATTGAACCAACACAACCACCACAAGCATATAGCCCTATGGATTTATTAGAGCCAGAATTTCAAACAAATTATTATGACAGAGTTCCTTCTTATCGAAGTGGTACTCTTCCTTCATATCAATCTATAGATATCAATTGTTGTTTAGAAAATAGTATTAATCTAGATTTTATTTTATGATTAATGCTTGTTCTTACAATTATAATATTAATTAGAAATTAATCTGTTTTATTTTCTCAAAGACAGGACCTCTCCTTTATGTAAACTAAAGCAAAGTTCGAAGTTGTTTAACAGACGTCTTTTATTTGTTAGGACGTTAAATAATAAACAAATTATTGAAATCACTGTATTGAACTCACTATTAAAAAAAAAATGAACTCAAATACAATAATTCTATTGTCTACTGGAATATTTGCTTCAACTTTTGGAGTTTATGTTGCAGTAAGATTAATAAAAAGATATACAACATCTCCTGAGAATATATTAGTAAGATCAAGAGGAGATATTGAAATGACAGATTATATTGAACCAATCAGAGGTCAACAAAGTTACAATTATCATGATTTATTAGCTCAACCATCTCCAATACATGATAGAATTCCAAATTATGGACGAATTCCTTCTTATTGAAGTGGAAATCCTCCCTCTTATCAAACTGTTGATAGAGTTAATTGTCCTTTAGAAGATTATATTAATCTAGATTATATTTTAATATGATTTATTTTAGGAGTTTTATTATTCTTTTTAGTAAACTATTTTTGATCAAAATTCTTAAATAGTAAATCTCAAACGGTTTTTACAAATGGTATTTCAACTGAAGAAATTACATTTAGAAATAATTACCAAGAAATTTTATCATCTAAATTAAATAAAGATAATGGAGGTTTCTTTTTAAATTTTGGAGAAATAGAAATACAAAATTTAAGACATGGTTGAACTGAAGAAGATATTAAAATATGATTGAATTCACTAAATGATCCAGATTATAATGTAACAATTGAAATTCTTACAGATTTAACAGTTATTCGACCAGATTGAAAATTGTTTTCTAAAGAATTTATTGTAAACTATAATAGTAATCATAATTTAATTGTTCTATTAATACACGATCAATTATTAGAATCATATAATTCAATCGATATTTATAGCAATTATACAATAGTAATCCATTACATACCTCTAACTAAAACTGATTTTAGTTTTATAGAATCATATTATTCAAAAAGAGAGAGAAGATAAATATATTTTCCATCTCAATTATTTACCCCCTTATGCTATAAATATATAATTTTATTTGTAATTAGCAAGTAATATTTATCTTAAAAATAAATATTAGACATTTAATACCTGTCCCCAAGGGGAATTATTGAAATCACATATTGAAATCACACATATATTTATAAATGAATTTAACAAGAAATCATATCACATTTCTTAGAAATGTTCCATCTGATATAAAAGTTAATATGACTTCTGGTTGAAGACATCATTACTTTGATGGTTTTAGTATAGAAGAAATATTCTCTTTCATTAATTCAATTAAAGATGATAATATCTATTTATTAATTCCATTATTTAGTAATTCACAATCTCTTCAGATTGCTACTTTAAATTTATCTGAACCGTTTTTAGTTAATAATCAAAGCAATCCTGCTTTAATGGCTAATTTTATACTAGATCAATGAAACTCTTCTGGATTCAATAAGAAACAAGATACATCAATCACGTTTGCATTTAAATGAAAAAGAGTTTGAATATCTGATATATAGAAAATTTTTGTCATTATTTCTTTTAATTATTTACCCCCTTTAATGACTCTTATATTTTATAATAATAATATATATTTATAAATATATATAAAGTAATTACTTTAAAACCAGTACTGAGCAAGGTCGGATAGTTGCCAAAAGGCTGTGTTACACATCTTGTATTAGACCCCTCTTACCTCCAATTTTATATTGAGATTTTAGTCATTAAAGTGTGAGATAATACAATTGATATTCCATTTAGGAACATGAATATAACATTGACAAGTTATATTTAACGTTAATTAAGCGTAAGAATTAATTAGTCAGGGCAAAGTCCGAGATACTGACTTTAATAAACATAACTTATTTTAAAAATGATTAAATATCAAAATTATTCACATTATAAATTACCAATTACTATAATTCCATTAGAATATGGAAAATTAATAGAACAAATTGGTAATAAATATATAATTCAATTAAATTCTACTAACGTTCTTATTATTAATGAAAGAGAAAATGAAAATTTTATTAGACTTTTCAGAAAAGGAGAATTTATGTATGAATTTAAAGATCTAAAAATAGATAATAATTCATTTATCAGAACTATTTTTGATCAAAAATATACTTTTAAAAATAGTAAATTAATTTCTACTGAAATATTAAGTACCGCTGCTAATATTTTTATTTATCCATTATATGAAGTTACAAAATCTGTTTTAATTACCCCCTTTAAATACAATATGAAAAATATAATTAAATTTTTAGAAAACACAGAAATTTATAAAAAAGCAGAATTGTTTATTTTATTTGAATTATTACTTATATTTTTATTATGTTTTGTTATATTTCCTGAAAGTAATGAAAATATAGCATTAGCTGCATTCTCATCTAAAAATATTGTTAAATTAAGACGAGTTGATTCAAAATATAATTGAAAAGATTTAGTTTTCAATATAAATAATAAAATATTTAGTAAAATCTTATTTGAAAATAAAATTAACAAGTTTTGAAATGAAATTGAAAAGAATTTTACAGAAAATAACCATATGTTTATATTATTCAAAATAAAATATGTTAATGGACAAACTCTTTCTATTGGAAAACTTCAAAGACTTAATAAAACAGATAAAAACTGATATTCTAATTTTATATTAGCCTTTATTGATTTAAAAAATAATTATTATAATGAAACTCCAATTAATTCATTAATATTTAGTTTTGGATTTAAAAATGAAAAATTATCTGAAAAAGAAACAATTAATTCAAATGTAAATTTTCAAAATTATGAAAATAATAAATTAGTAATTAGTTTTAATCCTTTAGATTATGGAAAATTAATTCTAAAAAACGAAATTGAAGATTATACTCAATTTATTTTACAAACTAGAGAAAATTTATTAGTTAAAATTAATAAATTTGAAGTATATAATGAAGTTGAATTAGTGTTAGGAGGTGAAAGTATTTTAAAATTTAGAGATGAATTTATTTCTGATAATAAATTTATAAGGATATTAGATAATAAAATTTTTTATTTTGAAAATAATCAAGAAATATTATTTACTAAAGAAATTAAATCTAAATTTATTAGTAAAACTAAAAATGTTAAAACATTGACAAATAATTTTATAACAATTGATATTGAAACAATTATTAATAATGGTTTATTAACTCCTTATTTAATCGCATTTTATGATGGTAAAAATTTATCTTCATTTTATCTTTCAGATTTTGAAAGTGTAGAACTACATGATGTTAACTTGTTTAAAATCTCTATTAATTAGAAAATATGATGGTTTTAAAATTTATGCACATAATCTAGCTAAATTCGATATAATATTTTTATTAAAATATTTAGTTAAATTAGCAAATATTAAACCAATAATTCACAGTGGAAAAATTATTTCTTTAACTGTAAAGTATGGAGAAAATGGAGGTTATCAAATTGAATTCAAAGATAGTTTATTATTATTATTAGGTTCATTAGACTCTTTATCAAAATCATTTAAAGTTGAAGATAAAAAATCTATATTTCCTCATTTATTTGTTAATGAAAATAACTTAGATTATATTGGAAATGTTCCAGCATTCAACAATTTTATGAAAGTTAAAGAAGATCAATATAATGATTATAAATCTAAATTTAATAAAAATTGAAATCTTAAAGATGAAGCAATCAAATATAATGGATTAGATGTAATAAGTTTATATCAAGTATTAACTAAATTTAATAGTATGATCTTTGATCTATTTGCTAAAAACATTCATTTTTATCCTACTCTATCATCACTAGCATATATTTAGAAGTAATTTCATGGTTGAAAATACTATTCCTCAAATATCAGGTGAAGTTGCTAAAAATATTAGAAGTGGATATACAGGTGGTGCTGTGGATATGTATATTCCTGAAGCACCTAAGGGAATTAAAATCAAAGCTTATGATGTAAATTCGTTATACCCATCTCAAATGGAATCTCAATTAATGCCAATAGGAATGCTAACTTATTTTAATGGAAACATATTAAATATTGATGAAAATGCATTTGGCTTCTTTTATGTAAAAATAACAGCTCCCGATGAAATAAAACATCCTATTTTACAAACTAGAGTTAAAGTTAATGGAATTAATAAAACAATAGCTCCAATTGGAACTTGAGAAGATATGTTATTTTCTCAAGAAATGTATAATGCAATGAAAGTTGGATATACGTTTGAAGTTTTATGAGGATATACTTTTAAATCTGAAAATGTTTTCAAAGATTATGTTAATTTCTTGTACAATTTAAGATTAAAATATCCTAAAACAGATCCCATGAACTTTATAGCTAAAATATTATTAAATAGTTTATATGGAAGATTTGGTATGAATGATAACTTTGAAGATATAAATATAATACAAAAAGATTATTTAGCGGATTTCAAAAATAAATTCCTAAATATAATTACAAGTGAAACAAAATTAGATGATTATTTTATGGTTGAAACTAAAAACTCTGTAAATATTTTGGAAAATGATGAATCAACTCATAATATAAATGTAGCAATTGCTGCTGCTATAACAGCTTATGCTAGAATTCATATGAGTCAATTTAAAAATAATCCTAATTTTAATTTATATTATTTTTATACTGATAGCATTTATACAGATTCTGAAATTGATAAGTCTTTTATAGATCCAAAAATTTTAGGTAAATTAAAATTAGAATATGTATGCGATAAAGCAATATTTCTTACTCCAAAAGTTTATTGCTTATTAACAACTTCAGGAGATTTTATTTTTAAAATTAAAGGTTTAACTAAAAATGTTGATTTGTCTTTTCAAGATTTTCATAAATTATTAACTAAAGATTCTTTATTAACAAGAAAACAAGAAAAATGATTTAGAAATCTTTCTGAGGGAAAAATAACTATTTTAGAACAAATCTATACTTTAAAAGTAAATGAAAATAAAAGAAAATTAATTTATGATGCAAATAAATTAGTTAGTACAAAAACCTATAATTTAGAAAATGGAAAATTGATATAAAAATTAAGCAACCAATAAATAATATATGGAACTAGTTATTTATTTAGAATAGTTTTACTTTTATCTATTTATTATAGAATCTAGTAGAATCGAACTACAAATACAAATCACTCTTATTTGTAAATAATACCAATTATCAATAAATCCTTTAATTATTTGTTTTTAAAATTAGTCAAATAAATCCATGGTACTATCGAATTGTGCAGTAGGAGATGACTCACTAGGAGGTGATTCAATAGGAGGTGATTCAATAGGAGATGATTCATGTCTTGATTTTATACTTTTTAATATAGAATTATGAGTATAATTTTCTCTTATAACATTTTTAAGTTCTTTTAAATTAGAACTACCTCCAGTCTTTTGTAGTTCTAATAAATCTGTTTTTAAAAATTGTTGTCTTATTGCTTCTTTTTCTTCAACAGATTTACCAGAGTTTATTTCTTCTTCTACTGCTCTCATAAATGCAGCAGTATATGAGGCATCATTAGGCTTAAAGTTAGGAAATTCCTCTTGTATCTTATTTATTACAGCTTCCGAATCTAAATGTTTAGTTTCTTCTATTATATTTTTAACTTTATGCGTATATTCAATTTGATCATATGTGACTGTCTGACTTAATTCTTCATCAGATAATGTTTCTAATATTTCATCCCTATTTTTAATTCCTTCTAGTACGCTTAATTTTTCTAAAGTTTCAGGTTTTAAGTTAGGGAAATTTTCCATTACAGGTTTTAGAGCAGCAGATATTTTTGAAGTAGGTAATGGATTTATATTTTCATCTTTTTTAATAGCATCTAAAAATTTATTTTTACCTTTTTTTAAAATATTTTTACCGATATTTTCATCAACTATACCTAATTCAGCTTTATCAGATCTAGGACTTTCTAAATCAATTGCTTTACTTTTACCTTTTAAATTAGTAGGAGTAGTTTGTTCACTTTCTTCTCATGGATCATTTGCACTTGAATCATCTAAATCTCCAGTCATCACTGATTTCATTTTATCTAGTTTATTTGATAGTAATCCACTTAAACTTGTACCATGTTCAGCATCAAAACTAGCTTTAGAAGATCTATCTGCTCCTTCTATTTTTGCGTGTCCTAAATCTAATGGATGTATATTTTTAATTTCAGATTCTCCATTTTCTATTTCCAATGAAGGTAATATTCTTCCTTCTTGTTTTGCTGCATCTATTTCTTCTTGAGTTAATATTTTTCCTTCAATACCTTTACTTATTTTAGTTTTTGTAGGTTTTAATTTTGATTTCTTTAAAATATCTCCTAAAAAAGATGGTCTTGATGTAGATGGTGGTCCTTCTTCAGTAGGAGGAATTGGAGGAGCAGGAGGAACTGTAGAACTAGAAGGACCTGGCAAATTAGCAGGATGAGTTGATGGAAGTGTATTTAAAATCTTCTTTTCTACTTGATCAGAAGAATAAACTAACATATCAGGAGATATAGCTCTTACATCTGGATGTAATTCTATATTTTTATTAAATTCAGTTGTATCAGGATAATTATTATCATCATCATCATTACCTCTACCTCCTCTAAGAACTCTTTTTATTATATCTTTCATATTTCAAAGAGGTGAAATTACATCTAAAGCATCTTTACCATAATATCAAGTTGCAGCTGAACCCCCTAAGAATAATAATAATAATAATACAGTTTTTGTCACATCAGTTTTTTCATTATCCTGTCTATTTCTTTCATATTTTTCTTTTCATTTTTCTATTTCTCTTTGTCTTTCTGCTTTTTGATATTCTTCTTTTCAATCAATTTCTACAGGTTTTTTATAAGTGCTTCTAACTGATGTATCTTTAACAGCATTGAATGTTGATATTAAATATCTATAGAAAGTTGTTTCAGTTAAATATTTTACACCAGATCAAAGTATATTTTTTAATTCTCCTAGAAAATTAGCTATTAAACCGAATCCAAATGCTTCATATAATGACATACCAAACATAGTTAAAATCATATAATTTGCAATTTTTAATATTGCTCTTATACTTTTATATTTTTTAAAAATTTGAGATAATATTGTAATTATAGTTAAAGATAAAATTCAAATTTTAAATTTGAAGATAAGATCAAGAAATGTAGCTGAAGTTGTTTTTGATTTTTCATTTTTATTAGTTTTTTCTAATTTGCTGATTAACTCAGCTCTAGTTAATTTGTTTAAATTCATTATTATTTTATTAATTTATATTTCCTTATAAATCTCGATCTGGAAGAAAGTAGAATTGAACTACTGATACAATTCTGGTGAAAAAATTATAATAAAACCATTTTTATCCCTTAAGGGGTTAAAATTCTTTATATGATAGATTAACAGATTTATGTTTAAAATACAAATTAAATGCTAAATTTTCATGATTTATTTGATAATCTTCATAAGCTTTATTTAACTGTTCCGATAAAAATCTATATATCAAAATAGGATCAGAATTATTACATAATAAGAATTGACTTGATAGACATATATATGGATCTTTTATTGTGTTAGTAATTGTTATAAATGGTATTATTAATAATACTTCATTATCTTTAATATTATAAATAAAATTAGTTATAAAATTTATATCTAATCCGAACATTCTAAAATATAATGCTCGACCTTTTTTATCTATAAAAATTTCTTTGGGTACATTACTTATAAAGTCTACTTGTTTTATACTTAATTTTTCTGTTAAAATTTTTAAATTATTATTATTGTTGTTCATTTCTGTTATTACCTACTCATCCAATCATAGATCAATTAATCTTAAATGCTATTTGTGAAAAACATTTTGCATACATAGATGAATTAAAATGTTTTTCTAAGAAATATTATTAAACTAGACTAATTAATTATTTAATATTTTCTAGATAATTAGAAACAACCCAATAAATGTAAAGAATTAAAAATAATATAAATTAGAATATATATTTTCTATAAATTTAATATAATATATTTCAATAGCTGAAAAAAGGAATTGAACCTTTGTCTTACCATCATGAATAGTAAGTTTTAACCATTTAAACTATTTCAGCTTAATTAATTTAATTAAATAATTTCTTTATTATTTATTAAAATAATAAAATGAGTTAGAAGAAAAATATATCTACAAGACTAATTAAGTTCATATATTCTATAAAATAATACAATTATAAAATATTACCGATATAATCTAAATATTAATAAGTCTAAGTATAAGACTTAAAGATTTCACATTTAAAGAATAAACTAATTAAATATTTAATTAACTTATTAATAATTAATAAATATTTCTGAAAACTTAAATTAAGAAAGTATTTGATATTATTATATTTATTATTTAAATGAATATTTTTCTGTTTTTTTATCCAAAGATTCTCTTATCTTTATTAATATACAATGAAATTTATAAAATAAACTTTTTATTTTAAATTTATTTATAGACCTAGAACTTTAACTTAAAATCTAATATAAATTTTATATTAAATTTTACAGATTTAAATATCTTAACTCATTCTTAATTAATCATTTTATTATTGAAATGAAATTTATTAAATAAAACTAATTAAGGGTAAAATCAGAGATTTGAACTCTGAACAGCGTCGCCACAAGACGTTATTTTGCCAATTAAACTAATTCTACCTTATTTTGTATTTAATTTTTATTAATTGAACTTATATTCAATTAATTAAATTGTTAATAATTATCACATATTTAAATTATTTTTGTATTTAAATATCTATCATAAATAAATAAATTTTTAACAATAATCATTTTATTTTTTTCAATAAATTTTCTCTGTGCATTCTTTTATAGTATTAATTAAATAAATATAATTAAATAAATAATATAAAATTATAAGGGGTAAATAACACAAAATTAATTAGTCTTTAAGAAATTTAAATATATAAAAAAAATATAATTTATATAAAATAAAATTATAAATTTAAAATAATATTTAAATTTTATCTATAGCTAAATCCATTAAAGTATTTTCTACCATACCAATAATAGGAACTATTATTAAGAATCAAGAAAAATAAAATGCTGTAGCAAATTGTCCTACTTCTACGAAAGGACTTTCTGGATGTTGAGAACCAATTCACATTAATATTACAAAATTAACAATAAAGAATCATAGAGCTAATTTCATAGCTGGTCTAAATTGACTACCTCTAATTCTAGATAAATCAGTTAAAGGTAAAATTAATAAAATTAATAATGAACCAAACATAGCTATAACTCCTAATAATTTATTAGGTATAGATCTTAAAATTGCATAAAATGGTAATAGATCAAATAATATATATTATTTAGGATTTATTTTGTAAAGCATATCTTTATGCATATACTGAAATATATGGTTTCTTACTGATATAATACTTTCTTCTCAAATATAAATTCTATAACCTTTTTTATGGTTATGAATAGAACATTTTACAAGAAAGTCAGGTTTAAATAAATTTTCTAAAGTATTTTTTAATAAAATTACTTCTTCATATGAAAAATTATATGTACTTAAATGTAAACCTTTATTTTTAAGAGAACCATCATCCATAATTCAATAAGCTAGCCCTCTAGGAGTTAATAATTGGTTTATATTCAAAGGTACAATTTTTTTATTATGTATATTATAAAATAAATTTCTATAATAAGTAAAACAAGGTAAAGTTAATGTAGCAAAATAAATTGAACTATAAGTATTTTTAGTTCTTTTATCTACGAAAGATCTTGATTTAGCTTTAAATTCTTTAGATACAAAAGGTTTAAATAAATCAAATATGTGATAAAAATAATTTAAATGATGTTCTCTTAAACTACTTTGACCATAAATAAATCTACTATTACCGAATCTACATTGTAAATGACCATCTCCTAATAATAAACCAATTAGTATTTCACTTAATGGATTATCAATACTGAATTTTGATCTTTCGCCTTTGGTTAATCTTTTGTTAACAGAAGTCGTGTAATTTTTTTTACATATTAAACTTACAGAAGTTATCAGATCAAATTTTATATAAATATATATACCCATAGATTTTCAAAAATGGCTGGACTATATCTTCATCCTTTAATTAAAAATATAAAGGAGCTTCACGTGTAGTCTCTGAGGATCCTACTTAAAATTACAAATATTTTTTTATACTTATTGTTTAATTGTCAAATATAATTAAAAACAACGATAAAGGGTAATGTAAACAAAACAAATAGATTATAATTAATATAAAAAACAAAACAAAAAAAATTATACTTTTGTCTTGTTTACTCTTTTATTCAATTGGGAATTTTAAAGAAAAAGGGGGTAATTTGTTAAAATTTAAAAACAGAATAAGTTATGAATTCAATTTGTAGCTAAATCATCAAATATTACAATAGTTCTATAATAGCAAGTAATAAGTCATTAATTCAATTTGTAGCTAAATCTCTCTCTGGAAATGCACATATTAATTCCATCATTTCTTCTTCAGAAATTGAATGTTCAGCCATTTCTTTAACATATAGGCTACAGAACTCAAATAATTTTAATTCCTGAATAGGACATACATTAAAATCTACATCAGGCATGATAAATTCAACATTTCTAAACTTACTTTCAAAAGATGGCATAATCAATAAATCTGGATCTTGTACTATTTCATCAAAATCAGCTGTACTAGCTGTATCATAATCAGATATATTAGCATGATCAGAATCTGTATCCAAATCACTGTCAGTTAAAGGATCTTCTATGTTTGAATTAGGTACCATATTTTCATTATTAATAGCTTCTATCTCTTGGTTTGTTAAAGCTTCTGTATTATTAGGAAGATTAGCTATATTATTACCCCTAATTAAGTAATATACGGAACAGCCTAAGATTAGTCCACAACCGATTATTATTCCATAATCGTAGAAATTATTGTCAATTAATAAGTTCTCAATCATTAGATTTTTATTTTGTTTTTAATAGTGTCTAAAATGTATTACAAATATAGTTAATACATACTTTTATTATATTTGTTTTTTAGTTTTGTTTGTTTTTTATTTGTAATTTTTGGGGGTTTCCTGCTGATTGTCCATTGTAATATCTTTAAGATTTTAACTATCATAACTATGATGAGTACTTAAAGCTTTAGGAGTTTCCAGCATATAGTAAAGTATATTTTTCATAAGATTACTCTTAAGCATGACATCTAACATATCATTCAGGAACTATAGAAGGAGGTGTACTCATAGGATTAGCTGGAATATAATTATCACTATGTCCTAATAAATTAGGATAGAAGAAAACTATCACAGATAAAGCTAATAAAAATGCAAAGATAGTTACAAGATCTTTAAATGTAAAATAAGGATGCATTGCATATCTATCTCCATTTGAAGATATACCATTTGGATTATTTGAACCATGTGTGTGAAGAGCCATTATATGAGCTATTACTAAAGCAGCTAATAAAAAAGGTAATAAGAAATGAAGAGAGAAAAATCTATTAAGTGTAGCATTGCTTACACTAAATCCTCCTCAAATTAATTCTACTAAATCTTGTCCAAAAAAAGGTACTGCTGATAATAAATTAGTAATTACTGTTGCCAAATCTTTAATTTTACTTATTCTAGCTTACGCTTAATATGTTTAAAACAAGTGAATCATGTACATTATAATTATCTTAAAAAAGAATTGTATTAGAAATTTTTAGGGTTAGGTAAACTAAACATACAGAGATTTAAAAAAATTTTTTACTCTTTTATCAAAAAAGGGGGTAAAAATTTAAATTAAGAGATTCTCAAATCATTAAGATTTTAACTATAGATGATAATAAGACATAATAGTAAGAATCAAATGATTAATCTCTGGTTTAAATAAACTCATAGCTGGCAAATGTTCAATTATAAGTCTTAACTCTGTCTGAGTTATACCAAAATGAATAATATCTTGACTATAAAGGATATTTAATTCTTCAAATTTTACTTGTTGAAGTATATTAGCCGGTGTATTAATAGGTAATTCATGTAAATCCATTGCTATCTGTCTTCAGTCTTCAACACTTTGATTATTTAATATAGTTATACTATCTAATGAAGTAGTATTATCAAACGTAGCTACATTAGTTCCGTCATCTATACCTGCTAAATATGCATTTTCAGTATGAGTCATCATTCCTTCACTTATTTGTGGTTCTATTCAATCCATATCCTCAAATACATCTTCAGAAACATATGTGTTTGATGATGTAACACTTAAACTTTCAGATACTAATGTGTCTGATGAAGTCATACTTAAACTTTCAGATACATTTGAGTCTGATGAAGTAACACTTAAACTTTCAGATGCACTTGAGTCTGATGAAGTCATACTAATAGGATTAGATGCTATTGATGATGTAAGAGCTAATGCATCTTTTTTTGAATTATTTGTTATAACAGAGATATTTTCAGAAGAATTTTGTGTATTTAATTTGAAAAATATAATACTATAAATAATTCCATTAGTAGCTAAAATAGCAAATAAAAATAATATAGTTTCAAGAAATAAATTTGTATTCATTAATTATATTAAATAAAGTTTTAATCTAAAATCAGTACTAAATTAAACAATTTAATAACCAAAACGAAGAAATTTAAAAATCAATTTGTAAAAATTTTTATACTTTCATTCTTATCGAGAATTAATTTGAAAATGTTATTTTCGAGATTATTCTTATTTTAAAATGTTTAAAAATTAATAGGTTATATTATATAATAAATCATTTAATTCTTTTTTGGAATATAGAAGAAAATTTAATTTGTTTAGGGTAAATTTTCTTCTATTCTTTTATATATTTTATAAAATGTTTAAGAATTTTATTCCTATCTATTTTTATTTAACATTAGTACTTTTTTAATTTTAACCCTAAAATTTTATAATACAAATATAATGCCTTGTGCTTCATTAAAATTTATAATGAATAAAGATTTCGACTGTACATTAAGCATCATTTCAGACACCCACCGATGAGCCAGTCTGTCGCGATAGTTTACTCTACCGACGGTCTTAACGCTAAACAAACATCTTTGACCTGTTTTCATCAGTATTGCTATAATGTGTTTTAATATAAATTTTTAGTAAAAATTGCTTTATATTTAACATTATAACTATATATAAATATATTAAATTAATTTGTATTTCATTTCAGGAATTATATATGGAGATACTATATTTATTAGATCTGTCATAGATTCTTTTCATATATAAATTAAATATTGATCTTTTTTTCCAGCTGATTGAATAGAAGCTTTAATATTAAAATTATTATTTAATGTTTTAATAAGAAGTAAACAATCATTATAAGAAAAAGAATTAGTGCATAATTTTAAACTTTTACCTACTTTAGCACCTTCATTCATAATTCAGATTGCTAAAGCTAAAGGAGTTAAATATTGATCGATACACTCTGGCACATGTTTTATTTGTTGGTCATATCATAATTCATATATTCAATTAAAACTTGTATAAGTTCAAGTTGAAAATCTAGCTACTTTTCTTATTTTACCTTTATGACTTAATCTAGTTGTAATAATAGGTAATTTAGATTTACAATAACCTAATTCTGAAAAGAATTTATGTAAAAACATTAAATAATTCACATGAGAAGCTTCTTGATAGAAATTAAATCTAGTACCTATTCCTAATAATCTTTTTTCACCTTGACCATCTCCAAGAAGAGAACCGAATATAATAGAAATTATATCTTTATTATGTGGTCCTATTCTATAAATACCTTTAAGTCTACTAATTTGAGGTAGATTATAAAAATAAAAAGGTGTGATTAATAATAAAAATAAACAAATTAAATATAAATTATACATTTGAGGCTTATTAAGGCCACCTCATAAACTCATTTGACCATAAGGTAATACATATCCTAAAAAAGCTGTAGCCATCATTAATATAAAAATTATTACTCCTATACTTCATACTAAAATTCTAGGTGATTTATAAGAACTATAATATAATCCTCTAGCTATATGAGCATAAACAAAAATAAAAAAGAATGAAGCCACATTAGCATGTGTATATCTTAAGATTCAACCTGCATTAACATCTCTCATAATATGTTCTACACTATTAAAAGCAAAATCTACATGAGGTTGATAATGCATTGCTAAAAATACTCCTGTTAATATTTGTATCACTAAACAAGTTCCTAATAAAGAACCAAAATTTCATAAATAAGATATATTAGCTGGTTGAGGGGAATCTACAATATAAGAATTTAATAATCTTAATAAAACATTAGTTTTTAATAATCTCATTTATATTTATATTACATTTGAATTTTAATTAATAATCTTTTTATTTATATATATTCTTTATATTTTTTTAATTTATGATAAAAATAAAACAAAATTTGTATTGTTTTAAAATGTTATAAAATATTAATTATGGTATTTTACCCTATTTTAATAAATAGTTAATAGAAGTATCTTAAATAATTATTTAAATTTTTAATATAAATTAAAATTTATTTTAGATAATTAAATAAAATTATTTAAGTTAAATTTGTAATTAATCATTTAATGATAAATTTAAATAAAAATAAATATAATATTTATTATAATATAATAAAAATTATACAAATTCATATTTTAACTACTTACTTGATAAAAATATTATTATTAAACATTTGTTTAATATTTTAAAATAAATAATTGTTTAAATATTCTGACAATGTAATTAGTTTATTGATTTTATATTAATATGAATCTAATTTAAGCCTAAGAAGAGTTGAACTTCTATAAATTTCTCATCAAGAAATCATTTTACCATTAAATTATAGGCTTTAAGAATTTAATTAATTTATAAAAAGTAAATTTTTATTAAGTTTATATCTATTAATTAATAAAAAATATAAGTATTTACTAATACTGAGATGTATAGGGGGTAATGATTAAAAATAATTAAAATTATAAATAATATAAAGTTAATTTATAAATTAAGATAATTATACAAAATTTAAATGAATTAACTATTAGCTTGATCAACTCAAGCTAAATAATCTTGTACTGAAACAGCTTCAACCACAATAGGCATAAAGCCATGTCATACTCCACAAATTTCACTACATTGACCATAAAATGTACCAGTTCTTTCAGCAATTATTGATGATTGATTTAATCTACCTGGTACAGCATCTACTTTAAGTCCTAAAGAAGGTACAGCGAAAGAATGTATCACATCAGCTCCAGTAATTATTAATCTAATATGACAATCCACAGGGATAATTACTTTATTATCCACATCTAATAATCTAAATTGACCTAATTCTAAATCAGAATCAGGTATCATATATGAATCAAATTCTATAGATTCTCCACTTTCAGTTACATAATCAGAATATTCATAACTTCAATATCATTGATGACCTACTACTTTTATTGTTATTGTAGGTGATATTACTTCATCTAATAAATATAATAATCTAAAACTTGGAAAAGCTATGGCTATTAAAATTAAAGCTGGTGTTATTGTTCATATTAATTCTATTAATGTCGATTCTTCATATAGTTTCTTATATGATTGGACTATATCTTACCCTTATAATGGTTTTCACGTGTAGTCTCTGAGGATCCTACTTAAATTATACTAACAAATTATTTCAATATTTTATTAAATTTAAGAAAACAAATTGTAAACACAAGACAAAATAAAAATAGAATTTATATTTATCTCTTTATTAAGTCTACTCTTTTAAAAAATTACAAATAAAAAGGGGGTAATTAAGTTAAATAATATTTTGTTTGTTTTCTTAAATTTAATATTTTTTTATTTTGTTAAATATTATTTTTTTGGTTTCCTGCTGATTGTCCATTGTATTATCCATTAGAATTTTAACTAATAATAAATTTAAATTATAGTATCTAAGGCTTTAGGAGTTTCCAGCATATAGTGAAATTTTATTCAAAGTTTTTCTAAGTTTATTTAGATGAAAATTTATATCTGTCTTTAAAAATTTCACCTGAATTTCTATATTTTATCACAGTAGTACCACTTATACCTAGAAATTTACCAGCTCTTCTAGCAGAAACAAAACTACCTATTAATTTAAATCCTTTTGAAGAAAATTTTTCATATATATTAACAGAATTTCCACTAATAGCACTCATTAGTTTTTTAGTTTCTTCTGTGTGAAGATTCCCGAATAAAGCAGATTTTTCTTTCATATAAGCCCCTTTTAAAGATTTACTGATTCTTGCTTTAGTTCTTTCTGAATGTTTTGATTTTAGAGAGCTTCCTGCTATTTTTAATATATTATATTCTGGATTCAATTTATCGAAATAGAATTGTTCTCTAGTAAGTAGATCCGATTTATCGCAATATTCTAGAATTGATAAAGAAAAATTAGAATATCCGTATTTTATTAATGCTCTATTAATTGTTAAACTAGCTTTACTATTTATATAACTAATATTAAAATAATTCTTAAATCTATTTGATAAATCACTAGATTGTCCAATGTATATTTTTTTAGTTATATTATTAGTTAACATATAAATTCCTGATTTACTTTTATTTTCATTTAAGATATCTTTTTTCATATCAAAAACATTTTCATAAAATTTAACAAAATTAACATTGTCATTTCTTAAAGAATTTTTAGATAAAGTGGAGTAACTATGTTTAAAGACATACACTTCATTTTTAAATAAATTATTATTTAACTTAGAATACTTTTGAATAGGCACATATTTACCATGATTTAAATATTTATGAATTATAGGTGAATTTTTTATATTAAAATAATATATTGAAGAACCTAAAACTCAAAATACTCCAACACAAATAACTATTAAATAAAAAAATATAGTATTATGTAGTTCTACTATCCCAGTAAACCCTGGAGCAGCACTGTCTTGAAACCCTATTTGTCATGGTTGAGGAGCATCATTGTATAAGGTATTAAATATTGTTAGTGTATTAAACATTTGTTTATTATTTTTATTATTTTCTCTCTTAGATTTGATTAATCTACTTTTAATTTGTATTTAATATTATAAATTATTATAATATATTACTTATTAGTATTAATACTTTTTGATATATTATATTCTATATAATTTTTTTATTTTATAAATAATATATCTAAAGTATCCTAAAATTCATCTTATTCAATTCTCTCATATATTTAAATAAATAATAATAATTTATTTTAATCTTAAAATTTTAATTATATAACATTTAAATAGTATACTTTTATATTTATAATTTAATAATTATTTAAAGGGGGTAATATTATTAAAATAAACCCAAATTAGTTATAAACTAAAAAGGTAATAATTAATATTAAATTATATAAATAATATAAAATTTAATAAGATTAATTTGAATAAATTTTAATTATAAATTAAAAATTTAACTTATTATTTATTACTTAATTTAGTAATATACATTCTTATTACTTGTTGAAAACTAAATAATGGTAATACATATTTAGAAAATGTATAAATTAAAGAAAGTAAAGTTAAAAATGAGAATGAAAATTGATTAACAAAATAAAATGGTATTAATTGAGGCATTAAAATCTAATGAAAAATATAAGGATCTCAAAACAAAAACAAAATAATTTAGTTTTTGTTTTATAATTAGAGAACTGTCTCTGCATTATAAGCAATTTTAAATTTAAAAAATTTAATCAATTTTAAAATGAGACATTGATTGAATTTCTATAAATAAATTCTGTTATCATATTAAAAATATTAATGAAATGGTATAAATTAAATAAATTTATTTAAATTATATAACTAAAGGAGGTAAATTTATTAAAATATTAATAATAAATATGTCATTAAGGTTTAGAAGGAGATAAAACTATTATTAAAGCAGCTATATAAATAATAAATAATCTTATTTCATTTAATAAAGAAGTATCTATTAAAATAGGAGCAAAAATTAAGAAAATTAAAGAAAGTAAAGATAAAGTAATATAAATAGAATATGTAGTTATAACTCCAGTATCTAACTTACTAATATTTTTACCTGTGTTAGTTAAAGTTTGAGATAAACCATGAGGTCCTACCATTTCTATTATACCTCTATCTAAAACTTTAGAAATAATATAACCTAATTCTAATCCTTTATTTATGATATAATTATTATAAATTATATCAAAGAAATATTTACCATTAAAGAAAGTATATAATTTTTGTCCAATTAAATTATTAGTTAAATCAATTAGAATTAAGGGACTTTTATGATATAAAAAGATAGCTAAACTAGCACCAAATAGTGATAATAAAACAGGTAATAATTTAATAATTAAAGGTAAACTAAATTCAGCTTCAATTAAAGAAATATTATTAGGTTTAATAAATATTGCATTATTAAAGAAATCACTAGCCATACCTACAAATAAATCCGAAAAGATAAATCCAAAAAATATACTAAATAAAGCTAAGAATAATAAAGGAATAATTACTTTATTATTAGCTTCATGAATATTTAAATAAGATTGTTTTGATCCATTAGGTAAAGTTAAGAAAACTAAACAAATTAATCTAAATGAATAAAATGCAGTTAAACCAGCTGTTATACTTCCTAAAATGAAAGCATATGTTCCACTAAAACTATATTGACCATAAGCTAATTCTATTATTAAATCTTTACTATAAAATCCAGTTAATCATGGAGTAGCTAATAATGATAATGATCCTACTAACATAGTTGTATAAGTAAAAGGTAAAAATCTTATTAAACCTCCTATTCTTCTTATATCTTGTTGATCTGAAAAACTATGAATTACTGCTCCAGCTCCTAAAAATAATAAAGCTTTAAAAAAAGCATGATTTATTACATGCATTAAAGCTACATTATATTGACTTAAACCTACAGCCATTACCATATATCCTAATTGACTTATTGTTGAAAAAGCAATTATTCTTTTTAAATCATTTTGAACTAAACCACAAGTTGCTGCAAAAAAAGCAGTAGTAGCACCAGTTAAAGTAATAATTAATAAAGCTGTACTACTATATTCTAATAAAGGTGAAGATCGTAATAATAAATATAATCCAGCAGTTACTAAAGTAGCTGCGTGAATTAAAGCTGATACAGGTGTTGGACCTTCCATACTTCCTGGTAATCAAGAATGTAAAGGTATTTGAGCTGATTTAGCCATAGCTCCAGTTAATAATAATAATCCTATTATAGTTAAAGCTGTTTCATTCATAAATGGTACTAAACTAAATATTGTAGCATAATCTAATGATCCAAATAAAGCAAATAATGCAAAATATCCTATATTTAAACCCATATCTCCTACTCTATTCATAGTTAAAGCTAATATAGCTGCTTTATTTGCTTGTATTCTAGTAAATCAAAAATTAATTAATAAATAAGAAACAATACCAATCAAATCTTAAAAATAAAGAAATTATTTTATAATTACTTAAAATAATAGCTTCCTCTTTATTTTCCTGTACATTTATAACCTTACAGGATTTACATAATGCCCTAGTATTTTATTTTAAAGTAAATTATTATACAATTTATAATGAGGCACAAGAATATTATAATCGTATAAAATAATTTTACAAGTAAGTGTAAACAAAAATTTAATATTTTATATTAGTTTTGTTTACTCTTTTAGTGGTTTAGAATAAGAGGTGTATTTAATAATAGGATCAATAAATTTTATTTCTTTACTACTTTATATGGGACTAATTTACCATTTCTAAAAGAAAATTGTTTATTATCCAATGTTCTTATAAATGTAGAATTCTCTAATTTTCTATCAGTGTATTCATACTTTAATTCACCTGATGTAAATAATTCAACTTCGTTAACATTATTTTTTTTTGATAATTGTAATATTGTTTTTGTTTTTTTAACTCTTTACTAAACAATTTTATAATAAATTATATTATTCTTATACCTTCATTACTTATTCACAAAAGGGGGTAAATTTGATTAAAATAAAAAAACAAAAACAATATTATTATAGTATAATAAATGAATATTAATCATTAAAATGGATTTAAAATTTCCAAAAATAATGAGTGCATTTCACTTGTTCTTATTAGAGGCATTACATGTGTTTCTACTATTTGGTTTGCAGTTGGACCACTTATTGATCTATTAATAACATTTTGACCAAATAAAGTAGTTATTTCCTGAATTTGTTCGTTTGATATGTTAAATTCAAATCTTCGTTCAACTGTATCAAATTTTGTCATTACTGTTGTATCTCTATTTGGGCACACAGTAATTTTATTAGTTTCGGAATTAATAAATAGACACATACTCATTTTAATGATATTAGCAGCAAAAGCTGATCTATATCTATAAAAAGCATAACCTGATAATATAACAGTACTTATACACAAACTATGAAATATTAAATCATAAGTTCATATAAATTTAACCAACATAAATAACATTATTAAAATTCTAAATACTCGAAAGTATTTTTTTACTTTTTTAATAAATTGATTGCTGAAGTTATAAAATATTTGATTAAAATATATAATTATACTTACTAATCTAATTATAAAAAATAAAAATCCTAAGATACTAATAGTACCTGTTAAAAATCCGAAGATTACTAATCCGTAATCAGTTATATAATTGAATAAAATCATTAAAAAATATATTATATAATTATAGGCAAATGTAACAAAAAACAAAACTAAATTAATTTTTACTTAATTTAGGGATTTATTAGTTATAAATCTATTCAGAAGAGTTATTAATCTTATTAATTTTTTTAAGATTAATATTAATATATATAAATAAGGGGTAAATAATTTTAAAATAAAAAAATCTAAATCAAAATAGGTATTAATTTTTACCTTCCTGTTAAAAAGACTCCGCATTCCCTTTTGGAGTTAAACCAAATTCTTCAATTTAATTTTCTAATAATTGATCGTTAAAAAAAGTTAAAATATATTCTTCAATAAAAATACTATTGATATTCTATCCGTTGAACTAAGGGAATTCATTTAATTCTATCTTTTTATCCATCTCTTTCTTTTAAATAAAAACTATTTATCTAATATTTTTTATTTCCTTTTGCTTAAGTTCTAAAAGGGGGTAAACTAGTTATACTTGTCTATTTTCTTAGACTTTCTAATCTTTAAATTTATAAAGTTTATAAAATATAATGTCTTGTGCCTCATTATAAAAATTATTAAAATTATAATTTTTATTAATTTTATAATTACAAATAAACAAAGATTTCGACTATGCATTGAGCACCATTTCAGGCACCCGTTATTGAACTAGTCTGTCGCGATTAAAATTGTAACCGACGATCTATTAATGAAGCTAATTCATTTGATCGTTTTCAATAACGTCGCAAAAAAACGTAATTAGCTAATTTATTATTTTTATAAATTCTAATTTCTTATTATTCTTCAATTTAATTTTCTAATAATTGATCATTTTCTTACTATGGTAATAATAATGTTGACTATTTGTCCGATCCTAACTTATAGTATAATGAAGGTAATAAATAAGGTTTAATAAGATTAGTAAATAATTTCATAGAATTAACATGAATATATATAATATGACCTTTATTTTTATCACATTTTTGGGGTGTAGCAATAATATTATATTTACTTTCTAATACTTTACAAAGAAAATTCACTTCTTCAAATGTAAAACAATTAGTAGCAATTCTAACACTTTTACCTAATCTAGAACCGTCATCCATAAATCAAATGGCTAATGCTAATGGTGTTAAATATTTTTCAATCTTTAAAGGAACAAATTTTATATATTTATTATCAACTAATTTATAAAACATTTCATGAATTCAATTAACACTAGAAAATGTATAACTACTAATTCGATATTGATAAAACACTTTACCTTTTTGTTTTATTCTTATTTGTAGTTTAGGTTTTGTATTACTACAATAACTTCTACTTGATAAATAATTATGAAATCACATTAAATATTCTACATTATTATTTGATTGTTCGAATATTATTCTTGTTCCTATACCATTTTTTCTTTTTTCTAAATGAGTATCTCCTAAGGTTGATCCTATAATAATAGAAATAATATCTATATTATGAGGTCCTATTCGTTCCTTAGAAGTTAACTTTTTAATTTTAGAATACAATTTTTCATTACCAACTATATTTAAACCTATAATACTATAAGTAAAATTTTCATTATTATCCCATTTAAGGCATTCTGCGATACCTTCTCAACCTACAAACATTACAAAAAAATTAGCTCCTGATACTAAAACTAACATAAAAAAAGTGAATAAAGATAAATAAGAGAAAAATCTTTGATTATGAGGATCTTCAGCCATATAATCAGTTGAAAATATATGAATAAATGAAGAAATATATAATACAGGAATAAACATAGATACTGTTAATTGATCAAATAAAAATTCTCATGATATAGTCATATATTCTGAATCTATTCAATTAAATAAATTAATTATAACTGGACTTGAACTTAATCCTACTTCATAAAAAGCAATAGTAGCTAATATACTAGATAAAATTAAACAAGTACAAGTTATTATATGAGATCCTGTTACTCCGATTTTTCGACCTAAAAATCCTGATATAAATGAACCTAATAAAGGTAAAATTAATATTGTTAAATACATTAAGTTTCTTGTCTTATTAATATATTTCCTTTAATTCTATAAACTGCTACAATAATACTCAAACCTATTACTGATTCAGCTCCTGCTAATGAAATTATAAATATACTAAATATTTGTCCTATTCCATCATCAAAACTAAAACTTGATAATAATAATAACATAGTTACTGCTAATAACATTATTTCTATTGCAATTATCATTAATATTATGTTTTTTCGGTTTAATATAAAACCTAATATTCCTATTAAAAATAAAAATAAGGATAAATTCATAGTATTATCGTATTATAAACCCTTTGGGACGAATATTAAATGTCTAATATTAATTTATGATATTAATATTACTTGCTAATTAAAAAATACATTATATTTTGTTTAGCGGGTTTTATTTTTTAGTCAAATAAAAATTTAAAAAAGGGGTTAAGAAATTTAGAAATATGAAAATTAATAGTTTAATTTAAAATCTTATTTAAATATTATTTTTATTTAATTACCACCTCAGTAATAAACAGCTATAAATAAGAATAATCAAACTACATCTACAAAATGTCAATATAGAATTGCAGCTTCATGTCCTTGGTGATGTGTATCAGTTAAATGATAATTAATTATTCTAATAAAACCTACTAAAATAAATAATGTACCAATAATTACATGTAATCCATGTAAACCAGTAGAAGCATAGAAAACTGTTCCATATACTGAATCACTCATTGTAAAACTAGATTCAGAATATTCATAATATTGTAAAGCAGTAAATATTATAGCAAAAATTATTGTTAATAATGTACCTAAGATAGCTCCTCTTCTATCTCCTTGTATTAAAGCATGATGACCATAAGTTACAAATGCACCAGATGATAATAATAAAATAGTATTTAATAATGGTATTGCAAATGGATCTAAAGGTGTTATACCTTGAGGAGGTCATACTCCTCCTATTTCTATTGTTGGAGATAAACTAGAATGGAAGAAAGCTCAAAATACACTTAAAAAGGCAAATACTTCACTAATAATAAATAATACTACTCCAATAGTTAAACCTTTTTGAACTTGAATGGTATGATGTCCTAAATAAGTACCTTCTGTTATAATATCTCTAAATCAAAGTATCATACCAAATACTGTTAAAGTAAAACCTAAACTTATTAATTGTCCACCATGAGTAAAACCTTGCATATACATAACTGCACCTAAGGTTAAACTTAATAATGAAAAACTAACTAATATAGGTCATGGTGATGGTTCTACTAAATGATAAGGAAAAGATTGAAATTGATTTCTATTTATTTTATTCATTATATATTTTTGTGTTTTATTTGTATTAAAGTGTTATTATTAATTATAATCTTATATATGATATATTTTTAATTAATAAATTTTTTATTTTATCTAAACAAATATAGATAGAATTAATTACTTAAAATATAATTGAAATTAAAGTTATTTTTACTTAAATCTCTTTTAGATCTATTTATTATATATTTATTTAAATATTTATTGTTTGTTTGTATTATTTATTTCTTTTTTTTTATTTAATATAAATAATTTATAAGGAAAATTTAACCATTAAAATTAATTAATTGTTAATAATATGTCCAGTTTTAATAGTTATACTAAATACACCTCTTTTATTTTTATTAACAAATGTTTTAACATTCATTAAATCAGTATTAGCTCTAGCTAAACTACCTTTTTGGATTAATTTAGATTTAACTCTTCTTTGAATTTTTTGTGTTAAAACTTTACCAGCTAATTTTAAACAAATTCCAGATAAAAAAGAAGGTATTTTATTATTACTAAATCTTTTTTTAAAAATTTTAGTTTTACTTACTTTAAATAATTTCATATGAATATATCTAAATTTAATAAAAGTACTTAATATACCAATAAGATTAGCTAATATATTACTTTCATTTTGTGGAGAATATATTCTAATTAATTCTAATTCAACAGATTTATTAAATAATTTACTTAATAATTTAACTAAATTTTCTAATTTATAATAATGTAAAATGAAAAATTTAGAATGTAAACTACTTTTAAAATATTTTTTTCTTAAAGGTTTTCAATAATAAAATAATGTAATTTTTATTAAATTAGAATTAATTGAAATTATAGGTTTACTTATTATACTGGACATATTAAGAAAGGCTGATTTACAAATTAAATATAAATTATGTAAATTTTTATTAATTTGTTTATAAGATTTATTAGTAAATGTATAAAGATGATTACTAATATTTGCTAATTTAAAATTAAATGGACTAATTAATCTCATATATTGTGATTCATTCATAAACATTAATCTTGATTCATTTAATTTTGGTTTTGAAAATTCTTTATTTAAATCATTTAAATTTTCTGATTTAGAAATATTTAAATTATATTCATTTTTATTTAATAAATTTAATAAAGATTTATTAGTATAAATTATGTTTTCACTTAATTTTATACTTAATTGTGTAATTTTAGTAGATTTTTTTCTACTTATAAATTTATTATTTTCTAATTCTTTAACCTTAAACATGTTTTCTATAGAAGAATCCATTATTATTTGATTTATAAAAAATTTTAAATTAGGTAAACTATTATTTACACTTAATTTTATATTTAAATTTTTAATATTATTCATTAAAAGATATATTATATAATTATAGGCAAATGTGACAAAAAACAAAACTAAATTAATTTTTACTTAATTTAGGGATTTATTAGTTATAAATCTATTCAGAAGAATTATGTATTATGAAAATTTTTAATTATCATTTTTTTTGAAGATGTAAAATTTATTTAAAATTATATTTAAATAATTCATTTGTATTTACTTTTTTAATCATTTTTATATGTTATATCTAATTAACATTAATTAGTATAAATTGATATTTATTTTTATTGAATATATATAATAAATAATTAAAAATTTTCATATATTTTTTTTACTTATTTAATATACAATTAAATAAAAAGGGGGTAATATTTATAAATTTATTCTTTACTGAATTCAAAGAAACAAAAATTGAATTAATATAACAATTAATTTATTAAAGGTTAATTCTATTAATTATATTCTTAATTAATAAAAATAAAAATTAAGAATATAATAATAAGAAAGCAATCATTAAAGAGAACAACCCAGTAGCTTCTGCTAATGCGAATCCTAAAATTGCAAAACTGAATAATTGTCCTCTTATTTGAGGATTTCTAGCTGTGGAAGCAATTAATGAAGAGAAAATTAAACCAATTCCTGCTCCAGCTCCAATTAACCCTGAGCAAGCTAAACCTGCACCTATGTATTTTGCTGCTATTAACATTTGTTTTTTTATTTTTTTTTATAGTGTCTGAATTATATTATATTATATATATAATAATATATACTTTTATTATATTATCTTATTTTTAGAATTTTATACTTTCCCTTTTAATTAATTAATTTAAAATATATATTAATTAAAAATATTTTAAAACATACGAGTAATCAGATTCGAACTGATGACATCTACTTGGAAGGTAGAGGTTATACCAACTTTACTATACTCGTTTTATTTTTTTATTAGGTTTAATTTATTTTTTATTTTTTTATTCTTTACTTTTAAATATTTTTATATTCATTAATATTAGACTATTTCTATCAAATTTAAATCATAGAACATTAATTGAATTTATATTAAACCTGATGTGATTATTCATATATTTAATTTAAAAAAGAATTAAATAAAAAGGGGGGTAATATTCAAAATGAAAATAAAAATATTATGTTTTTTGTTTTTTTAAAATTAATTTTATAAATTAAGGATAAAGTCAAATGAGATAAACAAAGAAAACTTACATTAAATATTAAAAAGTTTTTCTTAAAACATTTATAAATAACCTTGTAACACATGAATAATTTAACTATTGTTATAATTTAATCAAGAAATATAAATTGTAAATATATTTTTGTTTATATTCTTTTAAGAAATATAATAAATTTAATAAAATTAACAAATTTTATAATAAAAAAAATAAAATAAATACTTATAAAAATAAGATAAAATATATATGAAATATTAAGAATTAAATTTTCAAAATAATTAAAAAAATTAAAAAATAAATATTCAGATTCTAAAGAACAATGAATATTAACCACATTAATATTAATTGGAGCATCACCACTAATAACAGTAGTATTATTTTCCATATTTGTCATTTTAGATGTTTTATAATGTTTATGATGAAAAGGTACCATATCTTTAAGGAAAATAATATGATCTTCAATTTTTTCAACTGTTAATAATACATAATTTTTATAATTAGAATCTATAGGTGAAGTATATGATTCTTGATGAACTGTTAAATCTAAAATAGGTCCCACACCTAAACCAAAATGAAAAAAAAATGTAGGTTCAATAGGTGAAATTTTTAAATAAATACTAGATAATTTAACTCCTACAGCATAAGCAATTAATTCTCCATAATTTTCTACTAAGGAATTTAAACCTTTTATATAAATATTATTATATAAAATTAAATATTCGGTACTATCCATATAAATTACATTATATATTAAATAAATATAAAGTGAATTAAATATAAAAACACTTATTAATATTTTTTTTATTATAGATGTTTTTGAATTAATATTATTATTATTTTTTAATGTTACTTTTATTAATAAAAAAGTTAAAAAAAATATTAATATATTTATAAAATAATTTGATATTATTAAATAACAAATTATTAAATTTAAACTAAAATTATTATGATTTATATAAATTAACATTTGATTAATATAATTTAATTTATTTATATTATTAATTTTCATTTTAATTAACTAATGATTGTATCTAAAATTAGTATTAAAATTCTTTTTTTAATTATATAATTTTAATAACTAAGACAATTATTTTTAATAATTTATGTTTTTGTTTAATTAGACTAATTTATTATTAGTATAAATTAATAAAAACTTAATTAAATTATTAGTTTAATAAAATTTTTATAAATTATATATTTTTCTTGATTAATTCAAGATTATATAAATTATTATGTCAATTGATTTTTAATAAAGAAAAATAAAACGAGATCTACCAGATTCGAACTGGAACCTTTCTAAATGACAATTAGAAACTCTACCAATTAAGCTAAGATCCCTTAGATATATATTTCACAAGAGCAAGGTGATTTGAACACCTACCAATGATTTTGAAGATCATTATACTGACCGTTAATACTATGCTCTTTTATTAATTAAGATTTCTTTTATGGTTTTAATAAAAAAATGTTAATAAAAATAAAAAGAGGGGGTAATATTATTAAATTAAATAATAATATAAAAATATAAATTTATTTAAATATTATAAAGTAAAGAAGATATAGAAAAATGTAAACCATCTAAAATAACATTAGGGAAGATACCTAATAACACAGTAGGTAATAATAAAGAGATTAATAGATTAAATTCTCTTCTAGAAATATCTTTAATTGGTTTTAAATGAGGAGAATAATTTCCATAAGAAATTCTATTATATAAATAAATAGAATAAATAGCAGATAATACTATACCAGTAGCACCTAAAATTGCTATTAAAGGACTTCTTTCTCATATTCCAATTAAAGATAATTGTTCTCCTAAGAAATTTAAAGTTAATGGTATACCAGTATTACTTAATGTAAAAATTAAAAATAAAATAGTAAATACAGGCATATAAGTAACTAATCCTCTTACATAATGAATAATTCTAGTACCTGTTCTATCATAAATTACACCTCCTACACAAATAAATAAAGCAGGAGAAACAAATCCATGAGCTAAAGCTAATAAAATAGCACCTTCAATACCTTGAATTGTATTAGAAAATAAACCTAATATAACAATACTCATATGTGCAATACTTGAATAAGCAATTAAAGCTTTAGTATCTTGTTGAATAATTGTAGCTAATGAAGCATAAATTAAAGTTAAAATAGCAATAGTTTGAATTAATGGAGAGAAATAATTAGTAGCATCAGGTAAAAAATTAATTAAAACTCGTAAATAACCATAAGTAGCAAATTTTAATATGGTAGCTGCTAATAATATTGAACCTGCTAAAGGACTATCAGCATGAGCTCTATATAATCAACCTGTGAAAGGTCATAATGGAGTTTTAACTGCAAAAGCTATAAAGAATCCTAATCATAATATTTTTTGATTATCTAAATTAATTTCTGATAAAGATATTATTTGAAAATCAGTTGATCCTACATAACTATATATTTTTAGTATAGCTAATAACATAAATAAAGATCCTGCTAAAGTATATAAAAATAATAATAAAGCTGATCTTATTCTAGCTTCACCAGAACCATAAACTATTATTATTAAAAATAAAATAGGTAATACACTTTCAAAAAAAATATAAAATAAAATTAAATCTAATACTACAAATACTCCTATTTGTAATGTTTCTAATAATAAAAAAGATATTAAAAAATATTTTAAATTTTTATTTATATTATTATAATTAGATAATATAGCTATAGGACTTATAAAAGTGGTTAATAATAAAAAATATAATGATATTCCATCTATACCTATATTTAAATGGCAATAACTTAAATCTATAAATTCATATACAAATTGATATTGATTAGTACTTGAATCAAATTCTAATCATATATATATTGATATAATAAAATTTATTAACATAGTTATTAAAGTTATTCTTTTCATTCTTATTTTATTTTCTATTGAATTTTCTGGTATTGTTAATAATAATAAACTACCTATTATAGGTAATAATAATAATAAACTAAGCATTTTATTGTATTCTTTCCATAAAGAATTACTAGTTTGTCTATTAAATTATTTTTTTAAATACTATATTTAATTTATCTTTATTGATTTATATTTTTTAATAAAAACAAAAAATAAATTAAAGAGATTTATTTTGTTCCAAAAACAAACAAATAATAATATATTTATTGAAGTTAAATTTTATTATCTTCTTAAAAATATATATTGTTTCATGATGTAAATAATAAATAATATAATCGACGGACACTGTGAGATTCGAACTCACGACTTTATTCAAGTACTCGTTTTCAAAACGAGCGCCTTAATCCAGACTCGACCAAGTACCCTAAAAATAAATAGATAAGACCGAAGGGAATTGAACCCTTATAAAATCCATTATGAGCGAACTGCATTACCAATTATGCTACAGTCTTTAATTTATTTATTAATTCTTTTAATGATTATATTTAAATTATTATTAAAATTTTTTAATTAAAGGGGGTAAAATTTTAAAAATTAAACAATAAGTTTTAAGTTAATTAAATATAACTTAATATAAATCTTATTATCAATTTAAGATTGCACAGGTAACATTTTGAAAGCATGAAATGGTATAGGACTTTTTAAAGTTCATTCTAATGTAGAAGCTGTTTCTGTTTCATTTTTAAATTGTTCTGTAGATGTAAAATAAGAAGGTATATTTCAAGGATTAGTATTAACTGAATTTCCATTAGCAAATATATCATAGATTATATAACCAAATAATACTGTAGCCATAATTGAAATTAATGATCCAAAACTTGAAATTTGATTTCAACCACTAAAGGCATCAGGATAATCTGGAATTCTTCTAGGCATCAATTTATGTTAACATAGGGGAATTTAAACCCTATTTCCTAATATTACTATTAGGTTCAGATTATGTCATCAATTATATTAATATAATTGTTGGGCGCTTGTATCGAGATTATTGTTGAAGTGACTCACTCGTTAATCGTTGAACTAGCTTATTACTTATAATGATTTCACATTATATTCTTCGTAATAAGATAAGCTGCAAGTTAACCTTATTATTAGGTCTTTCTTGCAATTCACCCAATTTTCAAATAATATATAAAATTTATTTAAATTATTATATACATTTGGGGCATGTAAATACTCTTATAAAATAAGACAAAAGTTTTATAGACAATAACAATAATATAATTAATCATTGTCTATTCTTTTATTCTCAAAATATTAAAAAGGGGGTTAAATCTTATAAAATTTCTATGTGTTTATTGTTAAATTCCTTAGTTAAGTTTTTTTCTACTAAATATTTTTCCTTTGTAAGGTAGTCCACTTTTAATGTATTTAGACAATGTATTTTTTCCCATTTTAAATTCTTTCGAACAATTTACTGTTGAATATTCCCCTATCAAAGACATATCCAAACAATTATAAACATAAACAATTTTAGTAATTTTAGCTAAAGTAGAAGGAGATTTAATTTTACCAAATAATGGATTATTAGGACCTCTTTTGTCTGTTAACTGCATTTCTATAAATTCTTTAGACTTACTTAAGTTAAACATTGGATCTAAGTGACCTTTTCTATTTAGACCAAATTCAGTAACGTGTTTATAACCTTTTGTAGAACCAGCTACTCTAGATAAATTAAGAGTTAAGTCAGGATATTTATAAAATAACATGTCTAAATAATATTGTTCTCTGGAAAGTATATATTCTTTTGTTACTGAACCTGAAGTACCTAAATCTTCAAGAATAGCTAAAGAAAAATTATGAATACCGTAGTAATTAATATTATGATAAATAGGATATTTTCTTCGTAATATACTAGGAGTTCAATAACTCAATAATCTAGTTGAACCATTTCAAGTGCTACCTACATAGATTTTTCCATTTATAAGATTAAATCATTGATAAATTACTGAATGTTTTTTATTCTCAGAACCTATCAAGTTTCTATGGAAATTAGGGTTATCGTAAATTCTTACAGGGTTATTTAATCAATGTGGGTTTTTATGTGGACCATTAGGAAATCTTTGATTTTCAGATTTTCTATATTTCAAAGAAATAGATAAGGGTACAATACTATTTGTTAACAAAGAAAAGTCTAAAGATTCTGAGAATACAAATGTCAGAGACACCAAAGTGAATAAATAAATGTGTCTTATTTTATTAAAGTATTTAATTTTGTGTTTACCCGCTAAACCTAAAAAGTGTTGTGGGAAAAAAGTTGTATTAACCCCAACAAATAAAGTTCAAAAATGAATTTTTCCTAATAATTCATTATATGATTTTCCTATAATTTTAGGTGCTCAGAAATAAAATCCTGCAAATATTGCGAATACAGCTCCCATTGATAATACATAATGAAAATGAGCTACTACATAATAAGTCTTTCTAAACTTTTACTCATTTTACAATGAGGATCGGACTATATCTTATCTAATTATTAAACTTAATTAACGTTCGACTACCACGTATAGTCTCTACGGATCCTACTTCTATAAATAATTATTATTTATAGTTTGGTTTCCACGGTATTGCCTTTAAAATTTGTAGTATAGAAATTGCATTATTTCCATTTTAAAGGTTTCACCGTTAGCAATATAAAAATTTAACTTATATTACCGATAAATTTTTAAATTTATAAGGAAAAATGTAAACTAAACAACATTTAAGAATAAATTTATTTACTTTATTACTTACTCTTTTAAAACAACTAAAGAATTTACTTAAAAGGGGGTAAATTTTAATAAATTAAATGTGAAATAAAATTTTTATCTGATATTAAAATAATGATATTATATGATGAAGATAGTCATTAATCCAATTTGTAGCTAACTCAGCTTTTGTAAAAAGAGAGATTAATTCTATTAATTCTTCGTCAGTTATAAATTTTTCAGCAATTTCTCTATAAAATATGCTACTTATCTCAAAAAATTTTAATTCATAAATTGAACATACATCAAAATCTACATTTGGCATGAAAAATAAATCTAGATCAATTATATCAACATCTAATATACTTTCATTATCAGATGTACTTTCAATGTCAGATTCTACTTCTGTATCAGTATCAGTATCAGTATCCGTATCAGAATCACTGTCAATTATAGCATTTTCGCCATCTTCATTTCTTAAAACTTCTGTAATTTGATAATAAATAACATTATCATTACTTCTAATTCAGTAATATAAAGCAAAGCTTAATAGAAGTCCACTAAAGATTAAATAACCTAGATCGGTTATATTATTGTCCAAAACCATATTGTTATCCATTATTTGGATGTTTTTTTTTTGCTTGTTTACTCCTCTGTGTTTCAATTTTATTATAAATCAAAGACAATATACATATAATTTATACGTATTAATTAATTACTTAGAATTTAAATTAGATTAAAAACTATTTTTATTTTGTAATCTCTTTTATTTATATTTAATTTTATTTACAAATAATATTGTATTATAAATTTTTTTATTTTCCCTTATAATTTAATTTTATTTATCATAGTGGTAAGACAACATGACACTTTTTTTTAAAAGATCTCTAAATTTAGTAAATGAAAGTATTTTTTCTCCTAATAAAGGATAGTTAATGCAATGATTAATAATTTTTATTAAAGTTAATTTTCTATAAATTTCAATAAATCAAAATTTATTATTTATTTTTCTAATTTCATTTTTAATATCAAAATGATTTTTAATTGCTTCTAAGATATATTTATCATTGTTATGACCAATAGAAAATGAATGATTATTAGATTTATCTCTAATTGAAAAACAACCTTCTGCTTCTATAAATCCAGATAATCATGCATTAAAATAATTATTATCAATTTTAACTATATCTAGATTAGGATTAAGATATTTTTCACTTCTAGCATTTAAATATCATACAACATTATTTTGTTGGAAACATTCTAACATAAATGCTAATTGAGCTCTTAATCTGGAAGTCATGGGAGGATAAGAAACAAATATTTCAATTATTCTTTGAATTTGTTTTCTATCGTTTACAACTCAAATAATAAATTTATTATCTTCAATAACTCTCACATTTCCTCCGATATGATATTTGATTAAATTTAACATTGATAAATTTTCAATATAATATTTTAATTTAATAACTAATCTATATTGAAGACTTTTATGTCTTCAATGATTAACTTGAATACTTCCATCACCATCCATTAAACCTACTCAAAATTTATGGATATAATGATGATCTTTTTTAATTCTATCATGTAATGCTAAATCTAAAGAAGCATTAGCTAAAACAACACCTGTAACTCCTCCTATTGTGAATAAAGCTAAAAATCCTAATGTAAATATTAAAGGTGTTGTTAATCTTAAACTACCACCATATAAAGTAGCTATTCAAGAAAATATTTTTATACCTGTAGGAACAGCAATTACCATTGTAGCAGCAGTGAAATAAGCTCTTGTCAAAAGCGAATGGACTATATCTTCATCCTTAAATTATTATAAATCATTGGTAATAATTTTAGGAGTTGGGCGTATTAGTCTCTGAGGATCCTTTTATGTGTTTTATTTTATTTAATCCTTCTATAGTTAAATGTTCTTTTCTTTGAATAATTCGATATATTTTTCTTCATTTTAAATAATTGACTCATTTTGAAGAGATTAATTGAAATTTGTCAAAATAGTTTATTACCGATTTAGCGGATTTAAATGATATGGAATTATAATAAAATAATTCTTCTGATTTCAAATAATAAATATGACCACCAAATGTTTGTTTTATTAATTCTAATAATTCCATATTCTTTTGTTTTATTATAAATTCTAACCGCACACTAAATTTTGATTTATGAGTTTTACTATTTGCTAAAGTAATAACAAAAGAACCGTCTGCATCAACAAATCCTGCTAGCCAATAATTTGACAATAAATAAAAATTTGTGGGTGGCAAAATAGTAATGTTAAATTTTTTATCTCATTGATGTTTAAAAAGTTGGTTTATTTTATTTTTAAATAAAAACTTCCCATTAACTAAGTTTAAAACTTTTGTAAGTCCTTCAGAATGTCTTAAAACATATCTAACGGACCTTTTGTGTCTTAAATTTAAAACGGAGCCATAACCAATTTCTTTTTTAATAAAATAAGCTAAAAAAGTATCATTCTCATGAAAAGCTATTTCTAATAGATGTTCACCAAAATAACCATCTCCTTCAATTAAACCTGCTAAGTAATAACCTAATTCTTCATTAGTGTTAGGTCTTACATGAGTAAAAATATGGTCAGAAATAGTTTCTAACTCATTATATTCCTTTATGTTATTATATTCTATTTTATTTGTAATAATAGACTTATTAGATTTAGTTTTGTTTTCTCACACTTCTCTTGAAGAGTTAACAGGAAAAAGTGGGGAGAAACCATTTATTTTATATATAAAGTATAAATCTTTATTTAAAGATATTGGTTTTATTTTAGTATTCTGAATAGAAATATCCATTTTACTAATAACATTTATATAAGTAGTTACATTTATAAGCATATTTCGTAATTTGAATTTTTCTGATTGATTACTATGTTTATTTAAAACAATAGTAGAATCTAATTTAGAATAACAAATTAAGTTAAATTTACTATAAAAACTAAATGTTAACATATCTTGCATATTAATGTTCGAATTATTTGATATAGATGTCAAGAATTTTATAGGATAAACTAGAATATTTTCAATTAAACTTGATTTATCAATAGTTTTATTCTTTAGAGGGTTTCCCACAAAGAAATATAATTCTAAATCTAAATTTTCTATTCCTAAATTCTTATTTAAGGATGTTTTAGATTCTGATCTTATTCCTTTCTCTAATAATATAACTCCGAATTGAGTCATGAAAAAATAATTAAAATTTGTAACCTTTGGTCTATTATCCCTAAATTTATCTTTATCTTCAATAGTGTATTTACTTAAAGCAGATAATTTACCTAAATTAATAGGATCTGATATATAGCTATCAGAATTTGAACCATCAGAAGTATTGTTCGAATTCATTGAAAAATATTTTAAATAAAAGTTTCCTGCTGATTGCTTGTTTTCCTTTATTAAATTAAAATATGAATTTATTTTAGTAATATAAGGCTCTGTGATTAGAGATTGGATTTTTCCGAACAATCATTCACTGAGTGGACCAATAAAATAATCAAGTTTTCCAGCATATAGCCCAATACTAATTAGTAATGTTACCATTACCTTAGACACAAGAGTATCTACATCTAAACCTACACTAAACATATGATGAGATCATACTAAAAATCCTAATATTCCTATTGAGAACATCGCATACACCATACCTAAATAACCAAAAATAGGTTTACCTGAAAATGCAGAAATTATTTGACTAACTATACCAAATCCAGGTATAATTAAAATATAAACTTCTGGATGTCCAAAAAATCAAAATAGATGTTGGAATAATATAGGATCTCCACCTCCAGCTGGATCATAGAAACTTGTATTAAAATTTCTATCTGTTAATAACATAGTTATACCACCTGCTAACACAGGTAAAGCTAATAATAATAATATAGCTGTTACAAAAATACTTCAAACAAATAATGATAATTTGTGTAAACTCATACCATTAGTTCTCATATTTAATACTGTAGTAATAAAATTAATAGCTCCTAATAATGAAGATACACCAGTTAAATGTAAACTAAAAATAGCTAAATCCACTGAACCACCAGAATGAGATTGTATTCCTGATAATGGAGGATAAATTGTTCAACCAGTTCCTGCTCCATTTTCTACTAATGCACTAAGTAATAATAAAATTAGTGAAGGAGGTAATAATCAAAAACTTATATTATTTAATCGTGGAAAAGCCATATCAGGAGCTCCTATATGAATCGGTAAAAAGTAATTCATTTTACTATAATCGTTAAATTATATTTGGACTATCTCTTCATCCATTAACTTAATCTTAATGGAGCATAACGTATAGTCTCTGAGGATCCTAAATAAAATTTGAAAATTTTATTTTTGTTTCCTGCGGATTATCCATTGTAATCATTTTTATTAATTTTTAGGGTCATGTACATTTGTTAATAAATTTTCACCACTCCTATAATAAAACTTTAGGAACTTCCCGCATATAGTTATGTTTTATTTAGTAATATTACTATTACTTTTGGCAATTTCTCTATTTATATTTAAACAATAGAATCTAAATGAGAAAAATCAAATTCAGTTCGATTTGTATTAAATTGAGCTTTTATTTTTTCAATTCCTGTTATATTTTCAATTGTTAAAGGTTTTCCAGCTCGTAATCTAATTTGTTCTACTACATATTTTCAATCTTTATAAGCTAAATATTTAGAAGAATATAAAGGATATTTATCTAAATAATTTATAACTTTAGCGTGACTTTGTAAATTATGCGATACAATCTTATAACTATGAAATATTTTATCTTTTTGTTCTCTAGATCTAGAATAAACATTAACATTTAAATATCTAGCTATAATACTTAATATATTGAAATAGCTAATACCTCCGAATTCTATTGAACAATCTCTATGATAATTTTGTCTTAATTCTATTGAAAAAAAAGTTTGCACTCTTTTTGTACTAATTGCACTCTTTTTCTTTCTATCTGTTAAATTTATAATAAAACCACCATCTCCATCTATAAAACCTGCTAATCAGTTATTACTATCAATAGATGAATAATCTAAATCTAAAGCTTTAATATTCATATTATAAAACTCATTATATCAATTTATTGCTCTATGTAATGCTTCTATTTTTGGTGTTCGCATATAACCATTTATTAGATTGATAATTTTTTTTACATCTTCTATTTTTTGAATTTGTCAAATTACACAACCTTGTTGTGGTCTGTTATGCAAACTACCTACTTTAGTTATTGACATTAATTTTTCCGCTAAAGGTTTATCGTTTAGATTAAATACTATAGATATTCTAGGTGTATATTTTTTAGCTTTTGAATCTTTATTATGTATAGCAAAAGATCCGTCAGCTTCGATTAAACCCGCTAAATAAGCTCCTAATTTATATCTTAATTCAGATTCTGACTCTGATTCTAATGTAATATAATTTTGTGTGTTGATTTTACCAAAACCTCCAATTAATGCAGGCATAACCATAAAAAATAACATTAATAATCCATGAGCAGTTATTATTACGTTAAATAATTGGTGATCTCCTTGTAAAAATTGTACACCTGGGGAAGATAATTCTAATCTAATTAAAACTGAAAACCCTGTAGCTATCATTCCTGCAAATATTGCAAAAACTAAATACAGAGTTCCAATTTCTTTCGCATTAGTGGAATAAAGTCGTCAATCCATATAATTATCTTTATTTTTGCTTGTTTACTCCTCTGTGTTTGATCTTATAAAAATACAAAATATCAAAAACAATAAAAAATTAATACGTATAATTTTACGGAATAGAGGTGATTCGAACACCTAAGGGATAACCCGAACAATTAGCAATCGTTTTAACTTTCCAATGTAAACTATTCCATTTATTTTTGTTTATAATAGTTTTATTATTATTTAATAATCAATTTATTATTAAAAGGGGGTAAATATTTAAAATTGATGTAAATATACTTTTTAAATATTCATTTATTATTATTTTATCTAATTTATATTTAATAATAGAGAATTTTATACTTTTTCAATTTTATTTATTTTTACTCTATTGATTAATAGTTATTTTCATTATTACTTTTTAATAGTTTTTATTAAATATAATAATTAGAATTAAAACATTTATCTTATTAATAATTAATAAATGATTTAATTTAATTTATTCTTAATATAATTAATGTAAATATATGGCATCTTTAATATAAGATATTACTAATAATACAAATACATAAGCTTGAATTATAGATACAGCTACTTCTAATCCACATAATGCTAAGAAGAATACAAAAGGAATTAAAGTGAATATAGCTATTATAAAACTACTACTAAACATTTGATATAAGAAAGTAGATAATATTTTTAATAAAGAATGACCAGCTACCATATTAGCAAATAATCTTATACCTAATGATAAAGCTCTAGCTAAATAAGATACAGTTTCAATTAAAACTAATAATGGTACTAATGCTAAAGGAGTTCCAGAAGGAACAAAATATGAGAAAAATTGTAATTTATGAATATATAATCCAAGTATAGTTACTCCTGTTAATATAGTAAAGGATAATCCTATTGTTACTATTACAGAAGTTGTAATTGTATATGAATAAGGTATATTACCTATTAAATTACTTATTAATATAAAAAAAAATAATGAATAAATAAAAGGTAAATAAATTTCTTTACCTAATTGTTCTCTTACCATTGTATTAATAGTTGTAAATATACTTTCTATAGCTATACTTCATTTTGAAGGTAAAATTTTATTTTCATTATTACTTATTAAATGTAAACTTATTATTATAAATAAAATTAATATAGAATATACACCTAAATTACTTAAAGTAATATTTATATAACCAAATATAGGTGCTATTACACTTATTAAACTACTTACTTCAAATTGTTCTAATGGAGAATTTATGATTAAAGTTAAATTGTTTAACATTAGAAAAAAAAAATTTTTAATCTAAAATTAGTACTAAATTCATTTTTATAAATTTAATACCCTAAACAAATTATTAAATTTATAAAAATAATGTAAATATATTTTTTGTTTACATTAGTAGAAATTTATGTAAATATATTTTTTTGTTTACATTAGTAGAAATTTCAGTTCTAAAATCGAAGTATTAAAATTTTAATACTTTAAAAATGTTTATTTATTTAATTTATTAATTTAAATTAAATGATTTATTATATAATATAACCTATGTATGAAAAATTTATCTTAACTTGTAAGAATTTTGTTTTTGTTTTTGTTTTTGTTTTTGTTTTTTTATTCTAACTTTTTTAAATTAATAATAATTAATATAAAGTTAAAATAAGAATATAAAGAAAATTAGTCTCTATCAGAATCGAACTGACACTAGCTACTTGAAGGGTTGCCGTGCTACCATTATACTAAGAAACCTTATTGTTATTAATTAAATTATAAATCTTACATTATTAATTATTTATCTATTAAATGAAAATATTAAATAAAGAAATATTAATTATATTAATATCTCATAAACACATAAAATTAATAAAGTTTAAAGGTTTAAATAATCTAATATTTATACAAAAGTAACCTATGCTACTATAATTAAACAAAATGTTTTCTAAATTTTGGTTATACTCAATTATAGTACTCGAACTTTATATTTTAAATTCTAATTTTATTAACTTAAATTAATTAAATTTTAACTTAAAATTTTAAATAAGTAATTATTAACAAAGACAGAATGGGAATCGAACCCTTCTACTAACTAATGAGATTAGTGTGCAAACCGTTACACTAAACTGTCTAAATATAACTTATTATTTAGGTTATATTGTACACTATTGTTATAAATATTACAAACAAAGAGACTTGAACTCTTAAGGAATTTCTTCCACTCCTGCTTAAGAAGAGATTGTTTACCAATTTCAACATGTTCGCTATTTTATTACTCTTTTATATAATTTGGGGTTTTTAATAGATTATATTATTTAATTAACTTTATTTCTTATTAAATAAGAAATAAAATTTAAAATTTAATTTTAATAATATATAAGGTAATCTTATAAAAAGAATAAAAAAAACTAAAGGTGTTAATAGGGATCGAACCTATGAAAAAAAGTATTAACAGTACTCCGCAATGACCTCTCTGCCATAACACCTAAATATGGTAGGCACGATTCGAACATGCTGTATATCTCCTACCCAAAAGGAGCGACTGACCAATTTGTCATCTACCATTTTTATTTTTGAGCAGTAAAGGAATCGAACCTTTTACGGCGCTAACCAATTCTTTTACAGAGAATCACCATTACCAATCGGATCACCTGCCCTTAATATTTAAAAAGATTATTTCTCTGTTTTAACATTATAATTTTAATTTTTTAATTCTAAATTCTAAATATTTATGTATATATATTTTTTTATATAATATTATTTATTTTTAGAACTGAAAGCACATGGACTTGAACCAGGACTTTCTCCTTAAAAGGGAGACACTCAACCACTCGAGTTCTGCTTACTTATAAATATTTAATATAAAGAATTTACTGAGTTGACCAGATTCGAACTGATATTATTCATTACCAAAAAATGATGTTTTTCCAAATTAAACTACAACTCATATTAATTTTTGTTTATAACTATTTTATTTTATTTAATTAAATTTATTTTGCCAAAAACTGGAATCGAACCAATATCAAAGTCTTACAAGGAATTCGTTTTACCAATTAAACTATTCCGGCTTAAAACATAATAAATTATTTAATTTATATATTATTTGCCTTGAGAGAGAATTGAACTCACATTTCTATATCTTCAGAATAGCGCTTTGACCACTAAGCAATCGAGGCTTATAATTATTAATACAAATTTCTGGAGAAAGATAGACTCGAACTATCATATTTGTAATGCAAATACAACTGATTACCAATTATCAGATTTCCCCCTTTTAATTTATATATTCTTTTATATATATTATAGATTAAATTTATATGTATATTTTTTTGTATTAAAAATAAACTATTTAATCCTTACAATTATTTTAAATTAGAACTTAAATTGATTAATTAATTAATCTAAAAATAAATAAGCATATGAATATTAATCTTATTTTATTTAATTGATATAGTTAATTATTATTTAATTTTCCTTTTAAATAAGATATAACTAAATTTATATAAATAAATGGGTCTAGACTCCTCTTTATAAATAAAATAAATAAAATAAATAAAATAAATAAAATAAATAAAATAAATAAAATAAATAAAGACACACCATTATAAGAGGCACAAGATTTGAGTTATGCTTAACTATACACTTTTATAAAAAGATATATTATTTAGTGATTAAAATGTATTATTAAAATTTTTATGTTCTTAACTCATTAAATAGAATTAATAAAGTTATTTTCTTATTAATGATTATTTTATTTATAAATTATTTATTAATCATTAATTAATAATTTATTTTAAATAATTTTAACATTTTCTATTTATCTCTCCTTAATTTTTTTTTCCTTTCAGAATTTTATTGTTAGGATTTATTAGATTATTTCATTTAATTTTGTCTCTTATATTTATTTCATTAATACCAATGAAATTATTATTATTAAAATTAAAACAATATCTGATAAAATATTCTCAGTACTTTTCAATTACAAAGTTAAATATATTTATTTTACTTTTATCAATACTATATTGTAAAGTATTAATTTTTAATTTACTTTTATAAAAAAATATATAATTGTATAAATAAGGGGGTAAAAATTTTAATAAATATATTTAAATTAATTAATATTTCTATTAGTAAAAAATAAAAATTCTTAATTAACTTTAGTTTGAGTAGTTTTAGCTATAGAGATAGCTCCAGAACCAATTTCTAATATAAACCCTATTGTTAATACTATAAAGAAAATTAAAGCTATACTAAATCCAAAAGTACTTACTTTATATAAAGTTACAGCTATAGGGAATAATAATAATATTTCTAAATCAAAGATTAAGAATAACATAGCAACTACATAAAATTGTATTTGAAAATCAGTTCTATTTTGTTTTCTAATGGTTGAATAACCACATTCATAAGCTGATATTTTAGATTCATCAGGTCTATGAGCTGAAAATATGAAATTTAAAAATAATAAAACTAAAGCTAAAATAGGAACCAAAATAAATAACATTAATAAATTATTCATTAAAAATTAAATAAAGATAAAGAAAGTATTGTTGTACTATTTAATAAAATTGATGGTTTAAGAACAAATAATAAAATAGATAATGTTAAAGTAGATATTATAAAACTGTTAGTACTACTTATTTCTATTTCTGAATTAGAATTTAAAGTATTAATTATTTTTAATTCTTTATCACTATATTTGGAGGTTTTTGCTTCTTCTGTAAATAATATTTTTATTATTTTTAAATAATAAGAAGCACTTATAATACTTACAATAATAGCTATTATAGACATAAAGTAATATCCATTTTGAATAGCTGAATATAATACAAACTGTTTAGAGAAGAATCCTATTAAAGGTGGTATTCCAGCCATACTAAATAAACAAATTGTTAAAGTTATTGATAATACAGGATTTAAGAAAAATTGACCTTTTAATTCTGAAATATAATTAATATCATTTTCTGTACCTGTTTCATCTTCTACCATAATACTTTGTATTAAATCTTTAAATGAATTTTTTATTATATATCCAAATAATATTATTATTAAAAAAGTATTTAAATTTGTAATAGTATATTGTATTATATAAAATATTAAAGCTTCTATAGATTGTTCAGAATTAATAGCTAAAGCTAATAAAATAAATCCTACATGTGAAATAGTACTGTAAGCTAACAATCTTTTTATTTTAGTTTGAGCTAAACCTAATATTGTTCCTATTAATAAGGATAATAAAGAACTTATTAATAATAAATTTTTACTTCATAAATAACTATTATTAAAATTTAAAGTATTATTATTTATTATATTATTTAAAGGATTTAATTCTAATATTATATTAATATTTTCTATTAAATTTATATGAGTTTGTATTTCAAATAATACTAATAAAATAGATATTTTAGGTATAATAGTTAATCATGTTGTTATAATTGTAGCACTATCTGCATATACATCTGGTGCTCAATTATGTAAAGGTGCTGCAGCTATTTTAAATAATAATCCTATAAAAATCAATATTAAACCTAAACTAAAACCTAATAATATATTATTATTATCAATTATTGAAATCATACTATATATAGAATCTAAATTAGTTAATCCTGTGAAAGAATATATTAAACCACAACCTAATAATATTATACAAGAAGCTAAACTACCTAATAAAAAATATTTTAATCCTGCAGATATTGCTAATTCTGAATGTCTATATAATGAAGCTAAAATATATACACCAAAAGATTGTAATTCTAAACTTAAATATAAAGTGATTAAATTAGAAGAAGATATTAATAATAAAGAACCTAAAGTTGATATTAACACTATTATTGAATATTTTATTCTATAATTATTTATTGATAATATTTTTTGATCTTCTTCATTTAAATTATTTTCAATAAATTTATGATTTATTAAAGGTCAAGCTATTAATATTACAGAACCTGTTAATACTATAACTATATCAAATAATTGTGTGAATAAAGTAATTTGAAATAAACCACTATATATACCTATACCTGATCCAATTGACTGAATATAAAAAGCATTTAAAGTTAATGCTCCAGTATAAAGTAATAATAAAGAAGATATTCTTAAATATAAATTGGGTGAAATATTTTTATTTATTGAAGGTAGGGCTATTGCCACTATAAGAATCATGATACTAATAAACATCATTACTTTTATTTTTTTTTTTTTTTTTTTTTTTATTTTTTTTTTTTTTTAGTTTTCAATCATAATTAATTAAATTAAAATATTTTTAACAAATTTGGTTTTAATTATTTGAATTACATCCTATTGGATTTGAACCAATATACAATTGCTTCGAAGGCAAACGCTTTTCCAATTCAGCTAAAGATGTTACAGATTTTTAATTTGTATCAAACTTTAGATTTTTATTTAAATAAATAAATAAAGAAGAGAAAAAGGATATAATATTCAACTAATTAAAACTCCATTTTTAATAAATAAATTAAGATATTTTATTTTATTCAATTAACCTCTGTTTAACTCATTTAATTTAGATAAATTTTAATCTTTATTTAACTTTTTTAGGTTATAATTTGGTTGCAAAAACTAAACTAAAAATTTTTGGTTTAGTTTCTATATACGAGAAAAGAGACTTGAACTCTTACGATTATAAAATCATAAATTCCTAAGATTTACCCGGCTACCAAATTTCGGCACACTCGCAAATTAATAAGTCTTTATATAAAATAACAAAAAATATATGTTAAATCTATCAATTTAAATATAAAAATATAAAAATATGTAATATAATATAATATAAATTAAGAATATATTTGTTAAATATAATATTTATTAATTATAAATACACTATTATTAAAATAATATAAGAATTATAAATAAGAGATAGAGTAATCGAAACTCTGTCTGCACAGTGTAAATATGCTGTTAAACCACTCAACTAATCTCTTACTAATTATTATTAAAAAGGGGGTAAATTTTATTTATTTTCCAGCAGCACTTTCCAGTACGGCTACCTTGCTATGACTTTTGAGATGTTACTCAATTGAATTAATAAAAACTAATTAATTTTACATGGTCGTTAGATTATTTTAAAAATAAATAACTATTTAAATTTAAAAAATATAAATTTAAAATTAACTATGTAAAGTTATAATAACATTTTTATTTCCATCAATATAAGCTTCTTCCCAGCGACAGACAGTTAGTTCATCACGGATGCTAATTTCACCGTTGCGCTTATTATCAACGATTACTCGAAATTCCTTCTTCATGTTCCCGAATTGCAGAGAACAATCCGTCTAAATTTATATTTTAACTTTTTTTAATGATTAGCTCTTCCTAATTTCCAAATTTAATTTTTTTTATAAAAAATAAAATTAAAAATAAATGCATTATTTAATCTTTCGATTCTTTATTTTACATAAAATATAATATTATCTTTAATAATAAAATAAATATATAATTCATTTTAAGAAAAAGTTTTGCATCACTTTGTAAAAGTTTTTGTGGCACGTCTATAGCCCAGTTCATAAGGGCCATAAAGACTTGTCTTAGCCCCAAATGATACTTTATAAGAATCATAAATTGTTAAGTATGTAATAAAATATAAATTATAATATTTTTAATTAACAACAGGGATTTCGTCCGTTAATGGAATTAACCTCAGTTCTCACGATACGGACTGAAGACAGCCATGCAACACCTGTATTAAATGTTTTAATTTACTATTAAAAATATTTTTAATTTAAAACATTCCTTTATATATAAAAAATATATATCAGTTTTTATTCAAGAACTGGTAAGGTTTTACGCGGATTATCGTATTAAATAACATGCTTCACTTCGTTTGCTCCGAAACCGACTAATTTTTTTGTTTTCAACTTTGCAGTTGTACTCACAAGGCGGAATGGTTATTGTGTTAACATTGCCATTAATAAATTTTACTAATAACTACCATTCATCGTTGACAGAGAGGGGTATTCTGGGTATCAAATCCTATTTCCTATCCTCACCTTCGTTTCTGAGCGTCAATCATTAATGGAAAAAAGCTTTCGCCTTTAATATTCTACTTAGTATCTAAGGATATCAGACCTACTCTAAGCGTTATTTCATATATCCTCTATTTGATTCTAGCTTTTATTCTTTACTTATTATTTATTTATTTGTATAAGTAAATTTTTAAGCCGCCTACAAACCCTTTACGCCTGATTAAGACGATTAACGTTTGTGTCTCTGGCCTTACCGAGTCTTCTGGCACCAGTTTTGGACGACACTAATAATAAGGTAATATCATTATTTTCCCTTATGTTATCAATTTTATAATTGATTTCAGTTAGCTAGTTCACTCTTTCGAGCATTGACTAATATTCTTGACTGCTGGTAGTATTATACTACTTGGGAGATTTCATTCCCAATGTGGCCATTTGTTCTCTCAAACATAGCTATTGATCGTCGGCTTGGTAGGCATTTACCCTACCAACTACCTAATCAAAATAAATAGTATTTTATAACAGAATAATTCCTTTTATATAAATTTTTTATTTATATTTATTTCCTATTTATGGATATTATAAAGTAACTTATTTATTATCCTCACCTTTACACCTTATTACCTTAAAATTTTTTCGGTAATAATGATTTGCATGTCTTAAACTACTGAACAACGTTCAATCAGAACCAAAATTAAATTCTTATGATATTTAAACAATAATTTTGTGTTATTGTTATATTTTATTTGCTTTTTATTGCAATTCTTTGTATCTCTTTTAATTATTTTTATTTTTTTAAAACTATCGTCTTTTTAAAATTAAAACAAAATAATTTAAATTTGGAGTTTAAAATTATTATCCTTTATTTATTTAAGGGGGTGAAAGAATAAAATTAATTTAATATATTTATATTATTAAAAAAACTTTAAATATATTAATATATTTTTATTGATTAAAATTTTTATTATAAATAATTGTTTATTTAATCAATAAAATAATTTATATTTAATAAGGTGATATATCAAATGCTATTAAAATACTAGGTACTAAAATAATAAAAGCTACACAAATAGGTAATAAATTTAATCAACATAATTCAATTAAAGCATCATATCTCATTCTAGGTAAGGTAGCTCTAAATCATACAAACATAAAACAGAATAAACATGTTTTTAATCCTAATATGATAGATTGTAAATTAATTAAAGAATCATTAATAAATAATTCAGGCATATGATATCCACCTAAAAATAAAATAGAAGTAATACAACTAAATAAAACAATAGAAGCATATTCAGCTAAAAAAAAGAAAACAAAAGGTACACTAGAATGTTCAGTAAAGAAACCAGCTACTAATTCTGATTCCAACAAGTTACAGTTAGTTAAGATATCTAAACTTGATTGAATAAATAAATTTATCGAATCTAATATAATACATTAATTAAATTAAATTATTGTTTTTTATATTTAGTCACATTATTAATTTTTCTGAGATAGAAATTTACCTGATTTAATATTTTTAGAAATAGTCGTTTTATGTACACCAAATTTATTTGCTAATTCAACTTGCTTAGAGTATTTTTCAATTATATTATAACTTTCATCATATATACCTAAAGGTCTAATACTCTTTTTAATTGATATTAAATTTTTGTATTTTCACTATGAGTTTTCCAAACATAGGATTTAATTTCCCAGGTTTACTTATTAAACTTCAGGTTATTTTTTTAATGAATTTATCTAAACATAGGATGATTAGTCTTATTTACAAATCTTGATTTCATTTTTTCTATTGCTTGTTTTGTGTGTTTATCAGAAAGATCACTATAAGTTTTAAAAGTTTAATAAGTAATACATATAAACATTGAATATAAAAAATAAATTATCGTATGGAAGTTCCTCGTGAAATATTTGGTAAATTAACACAGAAAAATTAACAATAATTATTAATTTCGATATTATATTTTTTCCATTATCTTTCAATAACGGTTGGACTATATCATATTTCATTTAGTTATTAGAAATTATCGCGTATAGTCTCTGAGGATCCTACTCAATTTTAATTTTAAGAGTTATTGTGTTTGTTTAAGAAAATAATTTTAATAAATAATGTAAACAGAACAGATAGCTATACTACTTGTCTTGTTTACTCTGTTATTTTTAAATAAATTTTTACCCCTTTTTCTTTGAAAAATTTATTTATTTTCTTAAATTTAAAATTTTTATTATATTTTAAACAACTGGTCTTAAAATATTATTTTTTTGGTTTCCTGCTGATTGTCCATTGTATTATCTTTAAAATTTTAACTATCTATTTATAATTATTATTCTGTAAAATTAAATGAGTATTTAAAGCTTTAGGAGTTTCCAGCATACAGCGATATTTATAGAGGCCAAATCAATTAGTAAAAGTTTTTAGCCTCTTGTAAATCAAAAGGTGTCCGAGATGTTTCAGCTAAAATAGAAATAAAATAAAATATAAACACTGGAAATAATGGTATTATATATCAAATAGCTTGTTGATTTTCAATTATAGTTGTAAAATTAAATGAACCTGTTAATATTATTATAATTAATATAGCTGAACTTAAAATTAATTCATAACTAATCATAGCTGCAGTACTTCTTAAAGAACCTAAAAAAGCATAAGTAGAATTAGCTGATCAACCTGCAAATAATATTCCATATACTCCTAATGAAGATAAAGCTATAGTATATAATATTCCTAATGTGAAATCAGATAAAGTTAAACCTTGTCCAAAAGGAATTATTCCTCATCCTAATAAACTAAATATTAAAGAAAATACAGGTGCTAAATAAAATAATATTTTATTAGATTGAGAAGGTATTACAGTTTCTTTAACTATTAATTTAAGAGCATCACTAAAAGGTTGTAATAAACCAAAATATCCAGTAATATTAGGACCCACTCTTCTTTGATGAGCAGCTAATTGTTTTCTTTCTATAATAGTCATAAAGGCTACAGATAATAATATAGGTAATATCACTAATAATACATCTAATAAATTTATTAGTATATTTAACAAAGTTAAATTTTGTGTATTCATAGATAAATATTTGTATCATCTTTATTTATATCTATATTTTATTTTATAATTGACTATCCATTTTAATTTAATACTTTAGTCTGAAAATTCTCTTATTTAAATTTATTTAATAATAATTAAATATATCATTTTTAATATAATCTTAAATTACATTTTCATAAAATTGAAATAGATATAAATATTGATTTATAGTTAATTAAAATTAACAACATAACTTTATAAATTAATTAAAATTATTTTAATTTAATAATTTAAATTATTATAAGTAAAATAAATAATCTAATTAAATTTAATTAGATATAATTTTTTCTAATAAAATTGTAAAAAAACAATATATAAAAGTAACAGATATTGTAACAATAATTTATTTTTATATTAAAAACCTAATTAATAGGTTCTAAAAGATTTGTATAAACATTCTTTGTAAATTAATTCTCTAAATAGTTATTATGAAAATATTTAACTATTTTATTTAACTTTTAAAAATATAATTTGTTTAGTTTAATTTATACTTATTCTCTTTTGGATTCGAACCAAAATTAACACTTTAGAAGAATGCTGTTCTACCATTGAACTAAGAGAATTAAAAATATTTTTTTTAAATATATTAATTTTATCAGATTAATAGATTTCTTTTAATTATAATAATTTAATTTTATTATAAAATTAAAATTTAATGATTAAAAAGTTAAGAGGGAATTGAACCCTAATATTTATAGATTTTGCAGATCTATTACAGAAACCATCTGTAAACTTAACTCTAATTTAATTAAACAAAAACAAATTAAACATTATTATGAAAAATTAGATTAAAAAAAGGGGTAAATAAATCATAATAGAATAAATTAAATAAATTTATTTTTTATTTAATGATATAAAAATAGGTGCTATCATAGATAATAATAAAATAATACTACATATTATTAATAATATAGCTGCATAAGTGTAAATTAATTGTCCTATAGCTTCTATTTGACTAAATGAAATAAATGTAGTATCTACAATATTAGATTGATAAGTAGTATTAATATTATTAACTAATTTTAATTTATCATTATTTGAAATAAATAAATTAAAATTAGTTATAGTATCAAATATTAAATTAAAACCAGATACATTATTAAAACTAAATGGTAAAATGTTAAACATTTCAAATAAGAATAAGGAACCTACTACAAAAACTAAAGGTAAATTTTTAGTATATTGTTTTCCTGTATCTATTATATCTGTTAATGATATATTAATCATCATAATTACAAATAAAAATAATACAGTTATAGCACCTACATATACAATAATATATGATAAACCAAGAAAACCTATTCCAGATAATATTAAATAACCTGCTGCATTTATAAATACAGAAATTAGATATATAACTGATATCACAGGATTTTGAGAGGTTATTACTAATACACTGGATATTATTGTTGTAAAACTTAATATATTTATTAATATAAATTTCATTTTTTACTTTTATTTAAGCCTATTAATAAATTTTATATATTATTAATGTTCGATCTAAAATTTTATATTTTTTATTAATATTAAATTTTAACGATTAAGGCTGTAAACATTTATTTTTTTTTACATTTAATTGAATAAAAATTTTTAATGTAGGTTAAACCAAAAAATATAATCTTCTAATGAAAGAATAATTTTGAAATATTATTATAATATTTTATAATTATTCTTTTTAAATTAATAAAATTAATACACTGAATAGTTAATATTCTCTTTTATTACATGTTTTCATTTATCTGGTTCAATATTCACCTTCTCGGTTGTTTCTCTCCTCTAATACAATTTTAGCAGGTGTTATTCTTAGTGGAATTGGATTATTCAATCGATTTATGGATTTTTCAGTAGTTACTGAAATTAATTCATTATTTTTATAAGTGTATTTTTTAGTATTTAAAGCTCTAATAAAGATATTGTCAGTTGATTTAATATCTTTATATTCAAAACATAAATCTCCTTTATGGAAAAATCTAATGTTATTTAAATCGTCAAATTGAGTTATTAAAGCAATATTAGTTTTATTAACTTGAATTATAAATAAAATTTTATATATATAAATACTCTACAGAAAATTTTATCAGACACACATATAAGATCTCCCTTCTCACCAATTATAATCACATAAAATAAAAGGGTTTTCCAGATAAATTTCTAAGCATACACTTTCTAATACAGTATCGTATGATTAAAGAAATAATAAAATAAAATAACAAAATAAATTTATCAGAAAAATTATCATAAAAACCAAAATTCTCATAAATATTATCATAAAAAGGATACTTTAGTAAGATCAGGAGATATTGAATTAGTGGATTATATTGAACCAACTAGACCTCAACAAATTTATAATTATCCAGATTTATTAGAATCACCGGGAAGAATTTCATATTATTATGAAAGAATTTCAGATTATGGAAGAGTTCCTTCTTATCGAACTGGAACTCCTCCTATTTATCAATCTGTAGATAGATTTAATATTGATTGTTGTTTAGAAAATAGTATTAATCTAGATTTTATCTTGATTATTATTGCTTTTTTAGTATTGACTATTTTAGGAGTTTATTATTTAAATACTCCTTCTATTCAAAATATTTATCCGTTATTTAGTAAAGATATTTCTACAAAAGAAATTACATATACTTCTAAATATCAACAGATTCATTCCAGTAAACTTAATAAAGGAGATGCTCCTTTTTTAATTACTTATGGAAGAAATTATTCATATATTTTATTTGCTCATTGAACCATTTTTGATATTAAAAATTGAATGGAAACTTTCGATAATATTGATTATGCAGTAACTATTTAATTAATTGGAGATTCATATCCTGACTTTAATGATAATAAGCCAAGATTAATTTTATCTTGAGAATTTATTGTTAATAAAGAAAGTTCTTCAATATTAATTTCTACTCATATTATAAAACAATTAGAAAAATTAATTGATTTATTTGATCTTGAATTTGAAAATGATTATTCAGATGATATAAGAGGGAAACCTTATATTTTAATCCATTTTACTGAATTAAATATTAAAAATAAAAAATAATAATATCTTTAACCCCTTTAGTTTAATAGAAAAAATATCATTTTAGAAGATCTCAGTTCGAATCTGAGAAGTTCCCTTAATAAAATTGAAATACATTTTAATTAAGAAGTAGTATTTTGATACTAGACATTTAATACTAGTCCCAAAGGGATTATTGCAATCATACATATATTTTTAAATGAATTTAACAAGAAATCAAATTACATTTTTAAGAAATGTTCCATCTGATATAAATGTTGATAAAACATCCGGTTGAAAACATTATTATTTTGATGGAAGTTTAAGTGAATTATCATCATTAATTAATTTTATGAATGATGATAAAATTTATTTATTAATTCCATTTTTTAGTAATTCAAAATCTCTTTCAAATGCCAGATTAAGAATATCTGAACCATTTTTAGTGAATAATAAAAGCAATTCAGCTTTAATTATTAAATTTATATTAGATCAATGAAACTCTTCTGGATTTGAATTAAAACAAGATACACAAATACAATTTTCTTTTGAATACAAAAGAGTTTGATTTTCTTATAAATAGATCTTCTTTTACTTAAATTGAACATGGGACATTTATTTTAAATTTTTATGACTTTATCTCCTTAAATTTAATTGTTTAAAGATTAGTAAATACAAAATCCTAGATTTTTTTCTAGGTCAGGTCCTAGCTGATTTATAACAGGAAAACGAGAAAGACCTTATAATTAATTATCCTCGTCTAAGCGTTTTATAAGGAGGTGACTCATAGAATGAGCGTCTTAACCTAAACAAAATAAGATAGTCTTTTGCCAAAGTGCTAAGGAAAGACTTTAATACAAACCTAAACTAATATAATATAATGACAAAAATTCAAATATACTCACATTATAAATTACCAATTACAATGGATCCATTAAAATTCGGTAAATTATTAGATCAAACTAATAACAAATTTATAATACAATTATCTACAAAAAATGTAGCTGTAATCAACCACTATGATAAAGAAAATTTCGTAAGAATCTTCAAAAATGGAGATTTAGTTTTAGAATTTAGAGATAAATTCGTAAGTGAAACTTCTTTCATCAGAACTTTAAATGACACAAAATTTTTATTTGATAACGATAGATTAATATCAACTCAAATTATAAACGCGTTAGGTTCAATTACAATTTTTAATAATAACCCCCTTTATGAAGATACAAATGCTTTACAATTAAAACAAAATTTTAGAAACTCCATATTCAAATTATTAGAAAATACTTATATTTATAAACATAAAAAAGCTGAATTATTTATTCTATTTGAATTATTCCTTATATTTTCAATATTTATTATATGCTTTGTAATTTTTCCTGATGTAGATTCAGTAAATACAACTTTAGCTGTTTTTTCAAAAGGAAATATAATTAAATTAAGAAGAACTTTAAATAGAAATGCATGAGATGAATATAAAATTTCGTTAAATAATAAAATATTTTCTAAAAATTTATTTGAAAACTTGATTAAAAAATTCTGAAACAAAATAGAATATAGATTTACAAATGATAATCATTTATATTTGCTTTTTAAAATTCAATATAATGATGGTAACTTTGCAAGTATAGGATCTTTACAAAGATTAAATAAAGATGATTTAAATTGATATATTGATTTTATATTAAGTCTGGTTCAATTTAAATCTGAATATTATAAAACAAATCAAATTAAAGAAATAATAATAACTTATGGTTTTAAAAATAAAAAAATTCCTAATAAAATAATTATTGCATCTACTAGTAAAACAACTGAATTCAACAAAGTAAATATTATAAATTCAATGATTCCTTCAGATTTTGGATCAATTCTTAAAACAATTAAAACAGAAAATTCAACTATTTTTATTATTCAAAATGAATTAGGACAAACGATTACTTTAGAACAATTTGAAAATTACAATTTAGTAACTATTGCTGCTAAAGGAACGATTTTAATTTCGTTTAAAGATGAATTTATAAATAACAATGAATTTATTAGAACAATTGATAATAAAAAATATTATTTTAAAAATAATTCACAAGTTCTATTCATGAAAGAACTAAAAACTAAATTTATTTCTAAAATAAAAAAATCGGAAGAATTAACTAATAAATTTATAACTCTTGATATCGAAACATTTATTAAAAATGGGGAATTAATTCCTTATTTAATTTGTATCTATGATGGAGAAAATAAATTAGTTTTTTGACTTTGAGACTACAACTCAGTAGAAGAAATGATTTTAGAAGCTTTAAATTCTATATTAATTAGAAAATATAATGGTTATAAAGTTTATATTCATAATATGGCTAAATTTGATATTATATTTATTCTGAAATACTTATTAAAAATAGCTGATTGTAATCCTATAATTCATAATGATAAAATGCTTTCTTTAAGAGCTAATTTCGGAAAAAACAATGAATATCAAATCGAATTTAAAGATAGTTATTTAATTTTATTAGCTTCTTTAAGTAAATTAAGTAAATATTTTAGAATAAAAAGTCCTAAAACTATATTTCCATTTCTTTTTGTAAATGAAAACAATTTAGACTACAAAGGAAAAGTTCCAAGTTTTGAAATGTTCGATAATAAAATAAGTCGAGAAGAATATAATAATTATAAATCTAAATTTAATAATAATTGAGTTTTAAAAGCTGAATCAATAAAATATTGTAAAATAGATTGTTTAGCTTTATATCAAATCATAATAAAATTTAACAATTTAATATTCGGTTTATTTGGTTTAAATATTCATCATTATTTAACATTACCTTCTTTAGCTTTTGCTATATTCAGATCTAATTTTATGGACAAAGAAAATATTCCTCAATTATCAGGTAAAATAGCTAGTGATATTAGAGAAGGTTACACAGGAGGAGCTGTTGATATGTATATTCCACAAGGAATTGGGGTTAAAGGTTATGATGTGAATTCATTATATCCTTCTCAAATGCAATCTCAATTAATGCCAGTTGGAAATATTTCTTATTTTGAAGGAGATATTTCTCTAACTAACTTAGATTTATTTGGATTCTTTTATTGTAAAATAACAACTCCAGATGATATTAAACATCCAATCTTACAAACTCATGTAAAAATTAATAATGGAATAAGAACTATGGCACCCATTGGTACTTGAAATGATATGTTATTTTCAGAGGAATTAATAAATGCAAAAAAATATGGATATACTTTTGAAATCTTATGAGGTTACTTATTTGAAAAAGAAAATATTTTTAAAAATTATGTTGATTTATTATATAATTTGAGACAAACTTATAACTCAGATGATCCAATGAACTTTATAGCTAAAATATTATTAAATAGTTTATATGGTAGATTCGGAATGGATGATAATTTTGATAATATAACGATTGTTCATAAAGATTTCTTAAGCGATTTCGAAGATAAATTCTTAGATTTTATAATCGATAGAATAGAAGTAGGAGATTATTGAATTATTTTTTACAGTAGTGTGAATACGAGTGATGATAGAAATGTTAGTGTAGCAATATCAGCTGCAATTACAGCTTATTCTAGAATTCATATGTCACATTTTAAAAATAATCCTGAAATTAATTTATATTATACTGATACTGATAGTATTTATACGGATTCAGATCTGGATAGTTCTTTTATAGATAATAAACAATTAGGTAAATTAAAATTCGAAAGTAAATCTGTTGAAGCTATATTCTTAGGACCTAAAATGTATTGTTTAAATATAATAGATCAAGGTTTAAAATATAAAATAAAAGGATTAAAATCTACTGCTAAATTAAATTTAGATGATTTTAAAAATTTCACAGATAATGATTTTTAAACAGGTGAATAATTAAAATATTACCTTTAATTTCTATATTCATAACTACAAAAGGGGGTATTAGCTATGAATAAAGAGGTTAATTTATAATTTCTTTATTTAAATTGATTTTATAAGCTTTTGTAGCTATTAACTTATTATTTTTATTATATAATAATTTTCTTTTATTTTCTGTAACTTTAATAGTATAAATTTGTTCTAATACACTTATTTTAGAATTAAAAAGAATCGAACTTTTAATACAATTTTGCGTTAGAAATTGTAGTTAATAACCAATTAACAATTAATCCTTTAATTTTCAAATATTCTTTTATACTCACTACTTTCAAGTCAAAAGGGGGTATTTAAAAAATTTATTTTTTAGAAATAGGCATCATAATTCTTTCTGTTTTAGGTAAATTAGAAGTTGAAGCTTTAGGAGTAATTGGACTATCTTCTCATTTAGTTTTTTCAACATCTGAATAGTCAACAATTGTACTTTTATTTTGATTTCTAATTACATCTAAATCATACATTTCTTGATTTGAATCTAATTCTTTAAAATAATTTTCATATTCTTCTTGATGAGTTGTAAAAACAGGAGAGTTACTTGTGTTACTTCCATCTTCATCTTTTCCTAAATCAGGTGTTACATTTTTAAATAATTCCATAATAGAATCTCAACAAATATAAATTAAACCTAAAGAAAGAATAGATAATCCTATTAAATAATATTTATTTAATTCGAATCAATTTTCTTTTTCATTTCCTCCACTAGTTTTATCATGAATGATTT
>Ga0193727_1000006_pt1 | contig 60975 bp, 104 predicted proteins | sample H2c2metaG_FD_143051 | JGI IMG/M metagenome (GOLD analysis project Ga0193727, IMG submission 143051) | Soil microbial communities from a riparian zone of the East river system, Colorado, United States - H2c2 | ecosystem: Environmental > Terrestrial > Soil > Riparian zone | place: USA: East...
TTTGTGTCCAGGATCACACAAATTTGTTGCAACAGTTTCAGCCGGGAATTTCTGTCCGATTTTACAGAAATCTTTCGCAACAGTTGTTGGCACGAATTTCTGTCCAACTTTATACAAATCTGTTACATAAGTTTTCAACACACCGCACAAAAAAAGCTATTACAAATTAATGTAATAGCCTGTTTATAATGGTTAAAAAGTGCCTTTATACGTTCATTTGGGCGTTAATTAATCCCAAACTACGCTGTTTTATCACCTGATAATTTGTGTTAACCGGCTTCGCATCATTTTTTGGATATGCGTAATTAACACAATTCGGTTCAGGCACCGCGACAATTGCCGGAACTATGGCCGGGAAATCATAATGGTAACTGTAACTGGTTGTTCCGGTGTGATAATGCCCGATCCCGGACGCGGTGCAGTAAATAAATAGTGATGTGACCACAAGACAGACGTACTTTCCGACCCTGCCAATGTTTCTGAAGCTGAATAATTGTGCCATAGTTATGTGATTTTGTTTTTAATTGAACGTAAATATAAATACTTATCTATCTGATTTAACAGAATGTTTGAAATATTTTTTAATGTCAACACCACGAACCACCACCGGCAATACTTCCCTGTAAGGTTCTACAAACTTGATTGCCCTGGGATTCATCATTTCAATTGTACCATCAGGCAGTTCAATGATGCCGTATGAATCCACTACATCAACAACATCCCTGGATTCACTTTCGTAACCCCAAGAATGAAAGAAACCTGGATGTGTAAATTCATCTTCCCACTGATTTGTTCCCGGCTTTTGCTTTGCATTAGCAACACGTTCCCCTTTTGGCCATTCATTGCCCTGATCATCAACCCAAGCTATGGGGATGAATTTTTTAAATAATACTTTACGCATGATGTTGTTTTTTAATTATCTGTGAAATTTTTATTAATGTGTGATTCTCTTAATGCCGTGCAAGCTGTATCCCTGAAGGCAGCTAACTTGCCAAGCATATCTTGAACGTGTGAATCAGTAATATGGCAGTTGGTATAAATTACATCTTTGATGGCTTCATACTGATCACTCATTTGGCCGATGTAAGCCTGAAATTCTTTGTCGTTTAGCATTTTGGTATGTATTTATAGTAATTATGATCCTGTGAATTGAATATAAATCTTAGATGTGGCTTTATAGTAAGCCATTGTTTACCCGATATGAATAGCATGCCATCCCAACCAACGCTTTTTAAACGGTGAATGGCTATTTCTTTACCTTTAAATTCATAGGCTTTAAAATAATGATCAGTATCCAACACAAGCTTTTTGCCTTTACTGCTTTTGTATGTAATTTCTTCTTCCATTATTTGAAAATCTTTTTGTAAAGCTTTTTATGCTTTAATGACTGTATGTGCAATGCCAATACTTCAAGCACTATCAACACCACTATTATGTAATATTCCATCATAAATATTGTTCAAATTCAACCTTTAATGATTTGAGCATAGCCAATGTTGCATGATCCTTTTCGCCTTCATCAGCAAGATGAACACGTTGGTAAGCTATAATCTTCCTTTCGATATGATCAATGCAGGCTTGGGTGCCCTTATCGTTTAATTCAGTGACATTGGCAGGTTGTCTTTCGGGTGCAGGTCCATCCTGTAATTTGCCCCGCCAATAGAAGCTGATTATCTTTGCTTCACCGCCTGGTTTGAAATCGGCAAGATGGTTGGAAGTATTTATTTGATACTTCTTTTGCCTATAATAAAAAGTAAGCACAACTTTTGTTTCCTTAATTTTTGCCTGAATACCATTTTTTAAAAGGATTATCTTAGCCATGTAACCGGCTTCTTGTGTTATCCGATCAAAGTTCTTTTTGTGAAATTCAGCACTATCCATTTATTTTTTATGCTTAGTGTTTAAAAGGATAACCACACCAACTGAAAGTATCTTGGAAGCATTAATGACTGAACCCGGCACTTTACCGATTGATTCATCATAATAATTCTTACCACCGATATAATTTAAATTACGGTGTGCTCCAACATTATACATTGCATCAAATAGGGCATACCTTAACAGGATGTAACTAACCGGAAACTTCCAGTTCGGTTTAACCACAAATGGAAGTGCAATTAATGAAGCATAGGAAAGGGCACACAATGCATGCCCTGATGAATACTTCATACGTGAATTTAATCCATCCCCCAAAGCACCCGCAACAACAGAAGTGGTGATCAGTGAAATTTCTAATATAGGGTGGTTTCTTCTTGTGGTATCCTGGGCACGGCAAAGCACCGGCAACAACAGGATTATGATGATTAGCTTTCTCATTTTAAATCAGCTATTGGCATTTCCCAACCTATCACAATTTGATCACCAAATTCAATACCACCTGCTGAAAGGTTTTTGATCATTATTTTGTTGGCTTCAATAGTTTGATCAGCAACCCCGCTTCTTTTGGTTAATGCAAATTCATCCCAATTGATTGAAGCCCTTACAAGTGCATAAGGTAATCCGCTTAAAGGATCAGTATAAAGGCTGTCAACCAATACCGGCTGTTTTGGTTGGTACGAACCTTTATTAAAGATGTTTCCTTTTATGTGGTATGATTTACCCACTTCAGGAACAATGTTTTCTTTCTTGCAGCTTGTTAAGTTGCTAAGACTTAGCATTGACGCAATGCATACAATGCCGAAAAAGTTTAATGGTTTTTTCATTTTAGTAAGGTTTTACGGTTTTTAATTGAATAAAAAATAATTAGGAACAACGGCAATCCGATTGCTATCATTCCAATCATGGTTTGGATTTTCATTTTTAAATTTTTATACAGATTTTAATTAAAGATTCTATTTGATCAACAGTTATTCCGGGCTTACAAACACCTTCAAAAAAGTATTCAACTGCACCATCAAAGCCTTGCTGATCTGTTTCAGGCAGTTCTTCAAATAGTTCAAGTGATCCTTTAAATGGAATGTGATTGTTTTTTAGTACCTGAAGGGTGGTTGTTTCAACAACACCCATATCAATCTTCAAGGGAAGATCATTGATCAGGCAATAAATTAATTCGGCAAGCTTACTGGAAGTCACCTTTTTTTCTGAAGCATTGATAATGCTTTTGGCCTGCTGTGAAACAGACTGTTGTGTTGATGGCATTTGAAAATTGCATTAAGTTCATTTCAAATGTAGAAACAATAATTCAAATTATCAATAGCCGTTTATAATTTTATATCATACCCAAATTTGCAGCCCGCCAAAGTACAATATCCACCAAGCTTACTTTATCCCCTGTTTCTGCTGAAATAAAATTGCACATTGTGTTGCAATCAATATAACCGTGTTCTTTGGCAATCCTTACAAGATGCCGATCAGGTTTAATGCAGTCAAATCCCAAGCTTTTAGCTGCATGGTATTTTGTTATTTTACCTAAAAACGGTATTCGTTCCAAGTATTCAACCTTATCTGATACAGATGAATATTCAGCAAAAAGCTTTTCATAGTTGGCGAACATATATTTTATTGCATTCACCTTTCCAATATGATTGAACGCTGTTGAAATATCTTTGCCTGCATCCCTGGCTTCCCTGATCCTTTTGGCTATGATACGGCAAATTTGTTCCTTCATCCCACTATTTAATATCACCCAAACTATTTCATCCCTGAATGTTTCGGCATTATCCACCGGCTGCAAATCCCTTTGCCATCTTATTTCATGCTTATAACCTTCCCGGATTAATTCTTTTTTTATGCGTAAATAAAGATTAGCTGTCATTTTCTTGTGCTTTAAATGGTTTTAGCCTGGGTGCCGGTGAATTCTTTATGATGGCTGATTTTTTCAGTTCCGGCAAAAATTCCAAGTGGTAAATTATGGTTTGAAAATTATAATTCGGTTCAGGCTTTATTTTTAAGATGCGTTCAAAAGCTTTTATATCATTCATTATTAGATTGGCCATGCCGGGCAATGTTCTTTAAGTCCTTTTGCTGAAGATCGGTAACATCGGGTTTTAATTTTCTCTGCAATTCATCAAAACAACCTTCAAGAAGAAGTTTCATTTCATCCACGCCAATCACCTGTTCATTAATATCAGCATTATCCAATACTTCAGCAACAAACTTCAGCAATATACCAAACTGCATTTCATAAGGTAAATCATGAAATTTAATTGTTTCAGGCATCTTTAAATTGAACCTTTTATTATAACCATAAATTGAAGGTGAAATAAAAATCTTTTCCCAATCAACTGCTTTTTTATATGCATCAATCCATGCATGGAATTTCACCATTGCACCTGGATACTTTTTAGTAATCAGGTTAAAGAAGTTTTCTTTGTTAAGGTTTTCCATGATCTATTTTGTTAAAAGTGCTTTAGCAGAATCAGCATAGGCATTGTATAGGCTATCATCAACCTTTGCGCCTTTTATCCAAATCTGTATCCTGTCTTTCACCTCGGGACCTGAATAATTCACTGCACTATCAGCATATAATGCTGATTGATGTTTATACGCTTTGGCAAGCAAGTAAAGCTGCATGCTTTTAGCAAAATTTTTATCTTCCTTTCGCCTTCTATCTAAATCAATTTTTGGTGTGAATATCCATGCAATGAATACCAGGAACACAATTCCAATTATGGTTAGGCATACATAAGAAACAATTTTTGGGAAGTTAATTTTCATGATTTTGGTTTTTATGGTTAATGACTATTATTTTGCCTTCAAAGTAGTATTTGGATTTGGTTCTGTCTTTCCTTCTGTAAAAAACTGTTTGATCATCCAACCTGGCTGAAAAGGATACAACCCGGCTTCTTTTATTCCAACCCACAATAATCTTGGCACCTGGGTTATGATACTTAAATAAGAGCATGTATAAAAAGCAGTTGCCTTTTTTAAGTACGGGTTTTAATCATTTAAATCTTGGCTTTGTAATCAGCATCATTCATTCTTAAAAGCATTTTTGAAGATGCATTATGAAGCAATTCAAAAGGGGTTCTTTTAAACTTATGTGCTATATGCAAAAGAACAAATAAAAGATCAGAAGCTTCACCCATAAGATCATTTGCAACCTGATCATTAATTGCCCATTGGCCTGTATCCTTACCTTCATATTGCTTTTTGAATGCACCAAAAGCTTCAACAAGTTCCTGATATTCTTCTTCAAGTTTATCAAAACGGGCATCAATTGTTTTTTGCCCAATACAAGTATCTGCCATGTTCATAGCTATCTTATAAAGGGCTTCAAACGATTTATCAAATTTAACCATTGAATCCTTCAGGCAATCTTCATAACCTGCCTGATAACTGTTTTTTGCTCTCAATGCATAACCTTCCCTGGTAACAGAAAAGAAATCCATAATGCTTGATGAATGTTTACGTGCTTTATAAGCAATACTTTGTTGATTATCGTTCATGCCTGGTTTTATATTGTGGTAAGTTAAAAAACTCTTTAAATATTCCCTTTCTCCAATCTTCATACAAAGTCATTACGTTTTTAAAATTGTAATGCTTGCCTGTATCACTCCAATATTTAAGATAATGTTGTTCATCCAGGGCAAAGCCCCCAATATCTTTTCCATTTTCAGAAATGATACTGATTCCACCTTCATGCCCGTAATTTTCATAAACAAAACACTTGGTGCCTATCGGTTCATCCATGAATGATACTTTAAGTGTTACTATTGTTCCAACCTGAAACGTTGGCATATTTATTTTGCTCATTTTATAAATTGTTTACGTCTTTTTGAACCACCTTTTGAACCGGCCTTAACATACCAGGGCTTTTGATCTTTAGCAATTTCCAAAGGTTTTATATCCTTAACATAATTCCCGTAAAGGCTTCTTGGGTTATTTACAATTTCTTCTTTTAACCGTTGCTGATATTCTTTATAAACGTGTTCGGGTATATGGTAACTATATTCTTCAGGTTGATAGCCAAAATATAACTTTAGAAGCCTTACAATTTTTAGAATATCTAATTCAGCATCATTGCCTGAATCCAAAATATGATTTATGATATGCAACCTATGGCAACCGTTCATACTTTTACTTTATCAGAAATTGAAACTTCACCAACCCTTCTTCCTGCACCATCATAAATTGTTTTTCCATCCCTGCCAACAGTAAATACCAGGGCACCTTCATGATACAATCCTATCTGTTCCCAATGTTCAGCCGGTTGTTCAGTCCAATATCCATTAAAATCACGAAATGATTTAGCCTTCTTGTGCCTGGTTTTCCCGGTTGGCTTCACTTCGTAAACTATACCATAATATTTAGTTGTTTTCATTCTGTAATATTTAAATAATCCAAAGCTTTTTGAAGTTTTTCTTTTGGAATTAAACCCCTGAATGTATCAAAACGTTCAACAATTACAGGATAGCATTTCATTTGTGATCTGAATTCCGGGCCTTTCTGATCATACCGTGTATGACAGGAACAGTTTTTAACACCCAAGAATATTTTGTTTTGAAGATGTGAACCGACTTCAGGAAACGAATCTTTATTTTTTTCCAGGATGTGTGCAGTCATACACCTACGTTCCCAAGCATTATAAGCATCCAACAATTCCCCACATTCTTCACATCTTGAAGGGAACACCAAAGCCTGGGATGCAAAATAAATGTTCAATTCAGCTTTGGTTTTCTTTTCATCAGGTGTTAATGATTTGGCTTTGGAAGAAAGCCCGGCATACACTGGCTTAACTGGATTCAGTTCTGATTTTTTAACTTCAATCCCACCTTCCAACCGTTCAGGTTTATCATAGATCAGAACATTGCCAAATTGCTTTTCAATCTCAACATACCAGGTTGAACCCTGATATATTACTTCAGTACCACGTTTAAGTTTACCTGATGTTCTATTCATAAATCCTCAACCTTAGTTATTATATTATAATGTTCGGGTGTATCTTCAAATTCAAACCCATCAATGCAGCCCTTTAAAAGAAATCTATTATTATCCATGAAGTCTATACTTATAACCTCACATTTTTGATCATCACCGGCATTGTATCGATGAACTATATCACCTTTTCGTTTACCATATTTTCTTGTACGGTTTTCATTTTCAAATTTCTTCATGCTTCAGCCATTTGTTCTGAATGTTCCCGTGCAGGTTCATCAGGGTTAAGTGTATAGATGTGCTTCTTTTCGGCACGTAGTTTTTTAATCAAATTCATTACCCTATGGCAATCTTCTTCTTCAAGATACAGGCAGGCATGAATAACACCTTCTATTCGATTTACCTGTTCTTCAGCAATATCAAGTTGTATCCCTTTGGATTTGAGATCATCACCAAGCATATCAACAAATTTGCAGGTTCTTGCTTCATGGCATAATGTGGCGTTCTTTTTTGTTGTTTCACCCTTTACAGTGGTATCATACATTTCAGATAACCCAAGCAGATATTCAGCAAGCATTCGGGCTGAAATATAACTGCCTGTCATCCAGTGAAACCGTTCCAATGCAGCTTCATATTTTTTTTCTTCAGTATTTTCCATGATTAAACCCTTCTATATTGGCCCAACATATCCGCTTCAAAATCATTCCTATTGACAACGTGCCGGGATAAAACAACCGATTCAGTAACATAATGTATGCTGATATGATCTTCAACAGTTTTTATGCATTGATCACTTTGGCATACTACTATTTCCGGGTTTCCTGTTACTACAACAGAAGAACCACAAATTATGCATGATGAAATCATATCTTTTTGCGTTTCATCCAGTTATCAACACTATCATCAACTGTTGTGGAATTTGGATTGTTGGTTTGCTTATGTACCCATAGCATAACCCCTAATAGAATGATTAAAGCCATAATGAATTGTTTTTAAGTTCGGTATGAAAGTATAAATAAGCATTGATAATTGCAAGCGATTAATCAAATAAAGTATAAACACCTTTTTCCACCCTTAAAAAGTATTTCTGAAGCTTTTGGCGAACCTTTGCCTGGTAATGGTTATTGTGCTTCAGCTTATCGGGTGCAATGCGTTCAACCATTTCATAAATATCATTCAGGCTTCCTTTGCCGTTCAGTTTGATCAGGGATATGGTAACAACACTTTTCCAATCCGGGCTTTGGGTAATGGTGATCACCGGCATAGCGTTCACCAAAACATGCTTCCCTTCAATTCCACTTTCGGCCAATGCATCAACATTGTTTTCACCGTATGCAATCAGAACAGAAGGTGCACCACCATTGAAATGCCCGGCAATGCCTTTGACAGTATAGAAAGTTATCCTGCCTTTAATAAATAGCATGCTCATACAGAACGGGAACACATGCTGCTGAAAGGCAACCGTTTCAGTACGGGCAAAGGTTAATGCAATACCGTTGGCATGCTGTGCAATTTTCTTCAGCCATTTGATCATTTCGCTTCCATACGGTGGGTTCATCCACACCCGGCCATTCCAGGGCAACAGAAGCCCGTTATCATTTACAGTGTAATGTTCTTTGGCTGTATTCCAGGGACGGTTGATAGGGCTGCAAGGGTCCAAATCGAATTCACCCAATGAACGAATTATGGAAGGTGGTGTTAACCATTCATCAGTTCGCATTACTGAACTTTCATGATGCTTTGTTGCTTTCTTTGGCATATTAAAATAATTCTAATTGTTTATTAACTGGCTGAAGCTTTTGGTTTTTTATGGTTTTCTTAACTGATTGCCTGATAACTTCCTGAAGTGTTTTAAGATTATGCTTTTTTGCATATTCGTATTCTTCCCTTTTGATACGAAAAAATTCTTCAAGCATTAAAATAACTTGTGTTGATATTTACAATTCGGGCTTATCCAAAGTGTTTCAATTCTTTTGATTGAACCCTTACCACCTGAAGCAACAGATGTTTTAGTTGCTTTCTGCCAACCTGTAAGCATATCATTATACAGGGTGTTATCATAACCGCTTAATACCACCATCCCTTCTAAAAGTGCCAATGACTTCAATAGCTTCACGTGCTGATCAGTATTCATTTCAAACTTGTAAATATTGGTGCTTTCCCCGGCATACCTGGTTTCAAGCTTATAGGGTGGATCAAGGTAATGCAGGGTTTTGGGCGTATCATGCTGTTTTATGACTTCAATAGCTTCACGGTTTTCAATCACCACACCCTTCATCCGTTCAATTATTGCTTCCAGGGATCTTGGGAAATTATTCCAATCATGTGCAGGTGTGGTTCCGGCCCGGTTGCTGTTGGCCCTGAATCCTGTTTTTTGTGTTGATTGTATGCCTGAAGCAAAACCCATGAAAGAACGTATCAATGTTTTCCGGGCCAATTCAAAAGGATCACAATCAGCTATTTCATAGGATTGTTTGTATTCGGTGCTTGAATATGGTGTTAACTCCAAGAATCTGATTAGTTCCGGACCTGATTCACGTACAACCCTGAACAGATTCACCACTTCATCATCCAAATCATTGTACACTTCACAATAGCTTCTTTTCTTTTGAAGAAGCACTGAAGCTGCACCGCCAAAAGCTTCAGTGTAAATACGGTGATCGGGGAAATGGCTGATAATCCAGGGTGCAAGCATCCACTTACCACCATGATAACGTAATATTGGCCGTGTTACCATTTTAGAAAGCCAACTTCCTTTCCATCAAATAAGGTGTTATCTGAATCATAAACGTATGCCAATCAGAAAATACAAATGATATTCCCCCGGCTTTCTTGATAATGTTTATTCGGTTTATTTGCCCTTCTGACAAGCTATCCTTACCTGTCTTTACTTCAATTTCTATCAGGTGCCCGGCAATATGATCATTGCCATTGTAAGGAAGAACAATGCCTGATATATCCAGTATGCTTTCTTTGATATTGCCTTTCTTAAAGTGAATTTCAACCTTATCATATTCAAAAATCTGTTCATCATCATTTGAATCCTGATACTTGAATTCAGCTTTTTCCCGTGTTATCCTGGGGGATGGAAAGTTATTTGAGCGGTGAACATGAAACTGTTGTGTTTCATTCATCCAATCAATTACCTTTCGGGTTAAATCGGTGGTGATCTTCCTGGAAGCCCGCATTTTATCAGCCCGGCTTAACTCTTTTGATGTTCCAAATAAATCTTCAGCCATTTTTCGTTTATTAAATGTGACAATCACAAGGTTTAAAAATCTTATCTTCAGAAACACCCAATCGTTTTAATGCCCGGCCAAACTTTATTTTATTCTGATTTTCATTTGGTTTAACCCCAAGTGCTTTAATTTGGCAATATAAAGGCATCAGTTCACGTAATGTTATGGCAGTCTTAACACCCTTAACGGTTATGGTATGAATAGTATAATCAACTTCATCTTCCATCAATATCGCCTTTCTGTATGTTTCAATATCTGTACAATAAACTACATACCAATGAAGCAACCCTGCTTTTAAGCAGCCTATGCAATTAGCATGTTCCCATATTTCATAAGTTAATGGTGGTGTGATACCAACCTGAAGTGTTGAAGTGTATTTATTATCGGGCCAATTAAAATTTGGATAGGCTGTTACAAAACCCTTTGCAGCCCAAAATGATGAACGCCTTACAACCCTTTTCTTTTCTTTTTTATTAAAACCATAATATATTATGCAATTATGATCTGCATGATTATTTTCAAGATATTTTATAAAGGGTTTGGTTTTAAGCCTGGATGTGCAAATGTGATCACCTTTTGGTGTAGTCATTTGTCCTTCACTGATACATATATCGAATTGATCAGGAATTAATTCATCATCCAAAATATCTTTAAAGTTTGCATAAGTTATTGGTAAACCTAAAAAATCTGCAACCTCTTTCTTAAACCTTTTAATGTCTGCAACCTCTTTCTTATTGTTGATATTATGGTTCACCAAAATCATATTTTCAGTTCCATATTTGGCAGCAACATTCAATGCTGTAACCGCTGATTCATGCCCACCTGAAAAGCAAAGTATATGCTTCGTATTTTCGTTTATCATTCTACTAATTTAAGCTTTGGATACACATATCAGTTAACCATTCAACAACAGGGGGCGTTACTGCATTGCCACATTGTTTGACCTGGTTCTTTATACTGCCTAAAATTTTATAATCCCTATCGAAAGCCATTGCAAGCTTAATTTCCATTTCATTGAGCATTCTATAATAGCAATCTTCAATGTTGGGGGAATTATAATTTGTGATCATCAGCCGTTCTTTTGTTGTAACTGAACCCGTTGGTTCTGTTATATGGTTCGTGCAAAAGCTACCACCGTAAAAGGAACTGATGAATGAATTGAAGGCTTCTGTTGTAAGCAACCCACTTGAACCAACCGTTGTTTGTGAATGCAAAGCTTCAAATATGGCTTTGGCAATTTCCTGGGAACGCTGATTGATCAAAGTGAATCCCAATCCTTTATTCCGGCCAATCCTTGCCATGCGTTCTAACTGGCTGTAAACTTTAAATAAGCCTGGATTAAGCTTTTGGGGGCAATATTCAGCAGCTTCTTCAATAAATATGTGCCTTAATGTTTTATTGAACTGCATGATGTATTCAATGCAATCAGCCACAATTTTAATTTCTTTGGCTTTGGATTCCACTTCAGAAAGATCAAAGATGATGGAAACGTTTTCCTTCATGGCAGCTTCCAAAATCTTGATGGCATTAAGTTCTGTTAATTCAAGATCAGGCTTGGCACCACCGGCAACAACTATTGGGAAACCAGGCTTATCACCTTTGCCATATCTTAAATTATGCCATACACCTGAAGGATCAAATACAACTATTGGAACACCATCTGACATTAAATCTTCAGCAGTTTTAGTTGCAGTGTGGGTTTTGCCTGAACCCCTGATGCCAATACAACTGTTACCCTGGTTGGCATACACGTTGCTTTCAATGGCAAAATCTTCTGATAATTGAATTGCCATAGCTTAAAGTGTTTCCCTTACTTTCTTAATATCACCTTCCAGTTTTTCCAGGCCAACTTTAATTTTGGATTTATCATCATCAGTAAGCCCGGTTTTTTTATCCTTTTCATTTGTGCCCTTCCCGGTAAACCGATGGTTTATGCCTGATTCCGGTTTGATACCTGCATAATCAATCAGGAAAGTTTTTCTTTTAACCACATCGAATACATCGTTTAAATTTTGCATATCTTAATTAGTTTAGTCTTTTACCACCAAAAGCCGGGTATTACCCCGGCCATTAGTCATTATGAATTAGAATTATTGAGTTTTACTTTATATCTTCCAAAAGTTCATACCTTATTTCACCGGCTTCCCTATCAGGAATTTCAATCAGCAATTGCAAATCTTCCTGTTCAGCCCATTTTTCAATTTCGGCCAATGAAACTTTATCCAAGAATGATGCATCAAAATGAAGTGTGCGTAATTCCCCTATTTCCATCAATGCAAGCTTCAGGGCAACAATGTAAATTGCTGATGATGATAGTTGTTCCCTGGAAACTGGAAGTCCGTTAAACAGGATGCCATCATCTGAAAATTCAAATCCTTCAGGCATGTTGGCTTCCCTGATCATTTCCATTTTTTCACCTTCGATACCCTTAACAACTTTATCCTTCGCTTTGGCTTCCTGATCTAATTTGATAAGGTCCTGATGCTTTTCACGGGCACCATTATTCTTAGTGATCAATGCGTTCCTATCATGGGCTTCCTGAAGTTCTTTTGACACATCAAAGTGATATTGATCATCTTTCTTCTTGTTTTCATCAGCAGCAAGCCATTGATCAGAATTAACCAACCTTTTATCAATATCCTTATTATCAGTTTCAAGCTTTTTGATTTGGGCCTGAAGGCTTTTAATGATGCCTTCATTATCGCTTTTCTGCTTTTCCAGGCTTTTTTTAAGTTCTTCAGCCTTGTTGTATTTATCGTTATGGCTATCAATAGCCCAAAGCTTTTGTTGGATTGGAACAACATCAATCAATTCAGTTGGAAGCTTTTCATCCACTGGAATCAGCCCGGCTTTGGCTTCCTTCAGTTTATTGTTCGCCAATGTGCGTTCATCATAGGCAAGTTTGTAACGGTTATCAATAAGGGTGAAATCCAGGCCAACCAAATCAGATAACATTTTACGCTGTTTTTGCGGTGTGGATGTAAGGAATATATCAATGTTGAACGTGCCGGGAAAGAAGCGATCCATAATTTCTTTGGTTACAGAAGTTCTTATTTCCTTACCTGATGGATCGTTGTAGATGTAAATCAGCCGTTCACCTTTGGCTGTTTTATTGTCAAACTCCCATATCAATTGTTCCCCGGTGGTAAGTTCAAAGGTTTGGAATCCTTCACTTTCACCTTCCTTTAAGATGATGCTTGGCTTGATACCCCGGAAACGATCAGGCAGGCTTTTCAGGAAGCTTGATTTACCTGAATTGTTCTTGCCGGTAATTATTGCGGTTGAACCATTGAAATCTGCTGTAAAATCAGCTAATGCCTTCAGGTTTTTGACTGTGTTTTTTTTAATTTTTGTCATTGGATTAATTTTAAATTAAGTTGTACCATTCCATTTCTTTCACAATGGTTGCCCGGAATGGAAAGGCAGTTTGTGGTATTTGACTAATAATATCTATTAACACATTTGAGCCGGTAAATATCACCCGTTTTGCACCATCGACTTCAATTTGCAGATGCAAGCATTTTGCATCCCGTTTACCGTATTTACTATCCTCAACCCTATAATCATAAACAGCTATTTGCTTATCAAGTACTTCATTTATAGCTATTTTTTCACCACTTAAATTTTTTGATTTGATTCCTAATTCTTTAAAGTCTTTCATTTAATAATTTTTTCTGTAGGTGGATACTGTTACAATGCTTGGCCCAACCCTGATAAGATGCTATGGATGGCTTATTTTTACGCCTGGCAATCATACGGGCAAAAGCCTTCTTAATTGATTTTCGTAATAATATGTGAGTGTGATAGAAACGGTATCCTACAAAATCTATGCTTCTTGCTTCAACCGGGAACACTTGATAATTGTGTTTGACTTCCAGGCTTAGATTCAGTGTTAAATATTCACTTATATCTGCAAGTAATTGATGTAAATAAGGTTTATTATCGGATAGAAAAACTAAATCATCGGCGTACCTGAAATAGTATTTAACCTTCTTGGTTTCTTTAATCCAGTGATCAAAGTATGTTAAATAAAAATTAGCAAAGTATTGTGATAAGTAATTTCCAATTGGAACGCCTTCAGCACTATCAATAATTTCATCCAACAGGTGTAAAAGATCATTATCCTTTAATTTTCTTCTTAGCAGTTGTTTCAGAATTGGGTGCTTGATGCTTGGGTAAAACTTTTTTATATCAAGTTTAAGGCAATAGGTTGTGCCTGGTATATCTCTTAAAGCTTTCTGTAATGCTTCTTTGGCTGCATGGATGCCTTTTCCTTTGATGCAACTGTATGTATCTGCTGTGAACACTGAAACAAAGATTGGTTCAAGTTTATTCATTATAGCATGATGCATTATTCGATCAGGAAAGTAAGGCAATCTGTAAACCAACCGTTCTTTTTTCTCAAATATTTTGAATGTTGAATATTCAGAAGTTTTGTATTGGTTATTGGCTAATAGATTGTGAAGGTTTAGGATATTATTTTCAGCATTACGATCATGAAGTATAACACCATATTGGGTTCTTTTGCCTTTCCTGGCAATACTATCTGCCAACTTCAGGTTTTCGATACTAATAATATCCTGATATAAATTGTTCAATCTTTTCATTTTTAGCCTTATGGTTATAGGGATTTTTCGCTTTATCAGCTACTAAAACCCTTTTATTTATTGTCTTTTTTTGCCAAGTGGCAAGGTCTATACTGCTATTAAGATCATACCATTGGTGCGCACTGACATTCGTATTCGTATTCCAATTATCGTAATTCGAGTTCGAGAAGCTGGGACCCGAAGAACCCGTCAACACATACAGTATACAACCCTTTGTTTTTATTCTTCTGAAATTTTCGGTTCGATCAGCAAAACATCTTTATGCAAATCCATGAAGTTCATTCCAAAAAAATCAGAATCTTCTTCAGTCAAAAATTCGAGGCGCGCACCGACATCCGTACGCGTACACCAACAATCGTAAGTCGAGAGCGAGAAGCCGGGACCCGAAGTTTTATCTGTTAAATCCCATACAGGAAAATAACCCCACTGTTTACCAGGTATCCTTACTTTTCCCTCATTTATGGCCTCTGCTATGATTAGCCTTTTTATTGATGAATGGGTATATTTTTGAAGCCATTCGGGAAGCTTTGAAACTTCCGGCAAAATAGCAATGGGATCATACCCACGTAAAACACATGCTTCTTCAAAAGCCTTGTTTGAATCTGTTGTTGTAAGATTTTTCATTTGTTTTGTTTATTTTATAATTACCATAAAGGGTTTGTATATTTCGGGGAAAGTGTTACCGGCATAGATGGCTAATTCAGATGATTTAAAAGAAAGGCGCGCACCGACACACGTAAACGTATTCCAATGATCGTAAGCCGAGTGCGAGAAGCCGGGACCCGAATCTCTATTAAAGTAAGGTGTGTACCATGTTTTTGATGGATCAAGTTCTTCACCTTCCTTCAGTTCGTTCAATGCCCTGGAAATTAATTTCATGCGTTTATAGGCAGCTTCATCTTCTGTATCATTTTCAATCCTTCTGATAAAGGCTTCCATTGTTACGTTCTGATCTTCCAAAACATCTTCAAAGGTTTTGATGCGTTCAGTAACTTTTACAGAATACTTTTTGATCTTCTGAATCTGTTCAGGCGTTAGGGTGATCTCAATATCATCCCCGTTGATGTTGATAATTGTTTTCATTTATTGTTTATTTAATTTATAGATAAGAATTTATTGATCATTATTACAGCTTTTGCAATTTGTAAAATTGGATATACCGGCTTCAGCCTGGTTTTGCAACGCGGATATTTTTTCCTGAATTCTTTTATAGGGCAATTGTAAATATCTATCCATTGATCTGTTGATTTTTGGTAACGCTGATATTCTTCCATTATCCTAATTCTTGTTGAAGTTGAGTAAGCCTTTCAGATACGTTACCCCAAAAGTTTATTTTCCTGTCAATTTCAGGAATAACCAATACACGTATGGTATGGGTTACTTTGCAAAACTTTACTTCCAGGCTTAGTTGTAACCTGAATATTAAATCTTCAGCCTGCTTTACAGTTTCTTCAATGCGATAGGTTTGGTGCGTGTAAACACATTCATTAATATCAACATTTAAATTTTTGAAGATCGGGAAGGCTTTATAAAAAGTTTCAATGTGTGGATGTACGGGTGTTTGCATTATGAAAAGTTATTAAGTTCGATTCAAATATAAACAAACATTTATAATTATCAATAGCTGTTTATAAAAATAAATCCCGGCAACCTTTCGGCCCCGGGATCTTCATATTTGGTTAACAGCATTAGGCAGCTATAAGCTTTCGATGTTGGTTAAGTTCTTTTACAAACTTATCCCTTGTTGTGGCTATCAGCATAGCCCTGGTATCCAGTTTCTTTATTGCGTAATCCATCAATAAATCAAACACGTATTCAGTTCTGATTTGCTTGGTTGCAATGTAAAAGAAGGTTTTACCATCATCAAAAATCCTTTTATTTACATACATGGCTTTCTGAATGGTGATGATCTTTCCGTTCAGCCTTAGTTCAATGGTTTCTAAATTATTGGAGATAACAATTTCATCACTGTTCAAATCGTATGATAGAATAGTTTTCCCGTTAATATCGGGCTTCAGGCCATATATAATGGTTCGGAATGACATTGCCTTGTGTGGAAATCATAGTTACAAATGTAATTACAATTATCGTACCAAACAAACCAGGCTATTTTTCAGGGAGTTCAACAGGCTTTACCTTCTTGTATTTACCGTTCAATGCCTCATTAATGTTATCCAATAAGCCTTTATACTCTTTTTCACGTTCTTCTTCACCCATTAATTTGAAATTGGGTATCATGTGTTCATAGGCTTCCTGAAGCTTCAGCAGGAACCACTTTATGATTCCTTTATCATAGCCGGTTCCTTTATCAAACATAATTTCAATAGGTGATCTTCCATTGAAGTGTGCTGTTATCTTTTTGGTAAGATGCTGAATTATACCAATTGCAAAATCCACTTCAACAAATGCCTGAAAAGCCCGTGCCTGGGGTGATAATGATTTTAAAAAATCTTCTGATTCTTTCTTTTCGCGTCTATCATTTTCTTCCTTCTGAACCACTTTGATATGTTCAAGGTTTCCGAATTCAGGCTTTTGGCCATTGATTAAATTCTTCATACTTCCCTTATATGATGTTTTCATTGGGTGTGATCATATCATTAAGGTCCATATCCATATCATCCATATCTTTAAATAACATATTCAAGGCTATCTTCTTGGCTTCAGTAAAGAAAAATGGATGCTCTTTATCTTTTCTTATTTCCTCAACCAACCTTTTTTTCCTGGCCCTTTCATCCATTGTGCCTGATCGTGAAGTTGCAGCTTTGAACACATTGTGCCGGGCCTGTTTCCAAATTTCGTCTTTCTGATCATCAGTGAAGCTTACTATTCCACCATAACCAACCAGGGAATGCAATATGGTATTGCCATAATCATTATAAAATTTGTTTGCCTTGTAGAACTCATAGGCATTCAGAACATTTTGCCGTTTCATCTTGGCAATTTCTTCTTCAGAAGGTTTGGTTTTTTCTTCCAATAGCAGTGAACCAAAGTATTGTTTGGCAGCTTGTGCCCGGCTATCTGATGCCATGTAAGCCCGTATGCCGGTTACAAACAATGAAAGGCTTGGGATGTAAATTTTATCAATAGGGATGAATTCACCCATTGCGGTTTTATGGATAGCAAGCCCAATTTCTTCAAGCCTGATGCCTGGGAACACACGCAATACTTCAGCATGCAGTTCATTGATCAGAAAAGTTAAATCTTCTTTGGCTGATTGTTTCCCCAATGATAGGAAGGCTTTCACCACTGCAACCTTAATGGTATTTCTTAAAGCAAGGTGGTTGGCATTCTTGGCTATTATTCCGGCCAATCCTTCAACTTCATTTCGTGCTATTGGTGCAGGAAGGGTTTCATTTTTGATTAAGGCAAGTTGGCTGTTTTCTTCTTCCATAGTTAAATATCTGCAAAATTATTAATCATATCGGCAACACCATTTATTGCTTTTGTTTTTTTATCCTTTTTATTATCATCCCTTACAAAGTTTTGTGCTGCTGCCTGCCAATCTTTCATTTTGTTCCGGCCAACCATCCACCCTTTTGATTTATAGAAGTTGTAAAATTTAACGGCATCATCATCTTTTTTTAACAGCCTGAAGTATTCCTGAACTTCTTCAATATTAGGAATTTTAAATTTCTTCATTATATCACTATCATTATTGTTAAATAATGATGTATTGGTACTATCAGTGTTATTACTGGCGGGTTTGCCGTTACCGGGAAAGCCGTTACCGGGTTCACCGTCGCGGGAAATCCGCAATGGCTCAATTCTTAATGTAAGGATCATCCCTTTAAACTGCTTGGTTTCAGGGTCACGTATGGGGGTTGAAGATAGATACCCGTATTTTTCCAGTTCTTTGAAAGCTGCATTCATGCTATCCTTACCATCAGAACAGTTTTTAACTATTTCAGTCTTATAAACCTTCCAATCTTCAGGCAGTGAAAACAAATAGGAATATAATCCTTTAGCCTTTAATGAAAGATTTTTATCCTTTAAAGCTGTTTTTGGTACTTGGGCAAAGTTTAATTCAAGCCGTTCCCTTATGATGTATTCGGACATTCAATAGTTTAGTTTGGGCAATAAATGTAAATCAAAAAAGTGCGATCATACCAATTCAGGTTTCAACACTTCTTTGTTGATATGTTCTTCGATGTTAGCAATGGGTGGTAATAACTCCCTGAAGTATTGAAGCGGAAACATACGTTCAAAAATTACTGTTGCAATAATAATATCGGGTGCAATAACTTCTTCCAAATAAACACCATCAGTAATAATTGCCACAATATCAAAAGGGGTTGAAATTATCGTTCCCTTTTTTATAATTTTTCTTATTGTATATGGTGTTTTTAATTTCACGAATTCTTCAAATCCTGAATTATTTATGCACTCAACTAATGATTGATTTTGCATGATTTTTACGATTTAGTTATTTTACTGAAAGAATTATTATCTGCATTTTTAAGTAGGATACAGTCACCTAAAACTAAAGTGTCTTAAATCGCTTAAAAAGCTATTTAGCGTACAAAATAATAGTGCCCTGTTTTCGGTATTTTATGACGTATTTTTCAACTGCATCATCCCCTTGAAATGTTAAAATTTTGTTCAGCAATTTTGTAGCATTCTTTTCGCCAATATATTTGTGAAGTGACCATGCACCCACTGAAAAACGCCTTTTATTATTGAACAATTTTTTGTCACGTGGAACAAAGGTGATTCTGAAGGTTTGATTAATTTTCATATTGATTGTTTTTAAGTTCACAACTAAAGTATAAACAATCATTGATAATTCCAAATCAATATCTTAAATCAGTGAAATGAATTATGCATGGGTTATCAATTGGTTTTCTGAACCAATCAAAGAAATCCTGCATGCTTAACCCATCGTTCTTAACTAATTCACAGGCATCAATATTTCTTCTTTCAAATTCATCTTCCTTTATCCAGGCACCAATTCCTTTTGTTTTTCCCAACCGATCAACAAATAAATCCAATGGCTGAATACCAACTTCGCCCTTCCCGAACACTGCAAGTTCAGTTTGCTTGCTGTAATACGGCTTATCAATCCATTCCCTAACAGAAAGAATTGCTTCACCCCGGTTGATAGCATCAATCCTGGGTTTCCAAAAAGCATAATTTCCCCTTATAGTGTGCCGTTTATCAAGGTGGTAAACCTTTGGGCCGAAATCAGTATTTTGTCCTTTACGTGGATGATATGAAGGAAACCTTTTTGAAAGGGTGATAACGTAGGTTTTAATTTTCATAGGTTTCTTAATTCAGGGCCGATGTGTTCCAATCCAAGCCATTGATAAAATTCTGTTTCTGTTTGCCAATTAGGGGGCGTGTTGGTTTTATTGCGAACACATTCCCATTTTGATTTTCCATCAGGCTGCTTATGTTCAATACAATCTTCAACCCTTCTTAAACCGCAATTAGAACCAACCCATCCCTTTCTTCGCCAAGCTGCTGCAATTACTTTATGTGCATAATCTGCACTCCCTGTTCTTATAACATATTGACGTATAAAATCTTCTACATCAGGGATGAATAAATCCAGGTTGATGCCTTCAGGAAGAACTATCTTCAGGTATTTACCATAAGGTGTTCCCTTTTCGATTGTTCCCAATGCTTCAACAGCCCGGACAAATCCAATCTGCACACCATATATAGGTGTTTTATTCATGAAAAGATCAGTGTTGTATGTAATATCAAACTTTGGAAGGCAAACTATTTCAATATCTTTTATTTCAGGCTTCTTTCTTCTTATTGAACCGGCAATGTGAAGCCTGGTTGTGAATGGTTCTATTTTGGTGCAAGCTGCAACAGCTATTGCACGGGCTTGTGATAATTCCATAGTTAAAATATATCTATGCCATAATCCAACAAACCGAAAACAAAATCCTGAAGTTCGCCCGGCTGTTTTATGGCTTCAGCTTTTGCAGTTAAATTTTCCAAATCTTTTTCCTCAAATGAAAAGCAAGGTGCATTGATGTGATAAATTATGTATTCCTTTATAAAGTTGAATTCATCATCATCATTCAGGCCATCATCTATTTTAAAATACAGGTCCCTTACTGAAGTATCCTGCCAATGGTGGTTTTCGGGTTGTAGTGGTGCACCGCCTGGATACAAGGTGTTTCCAAACATCTTAGGTGCAGTTAATAATTCTTTCATGAAAATTAGTTATTAAGTTCAAAACAAACCAGGCACCCCTTTGGGCACCTGGATAAATAATGTGTTAAGCTGTAACCGGCTTATCTTTCTTGCTTGGCTTTTTTCCTGGTTTTATATCGGGCATTGGCTTTTGCTCAATGGGTGCATCAATCTTGAAAGATGGCATTTCCCGATCTTCAAAAGGAATTGTCATTTGATCAGTTTTGTAAGCCAACCATTCTTTGGCCTCAATGATCAGGGCTTCCAGGTGGATTTGTGCGAAATCAATTAATGGATAATTCCATGCACCATCAGTTGCTTTCAAGGTTGAAAATGAAGGGCATGATATTTTTTGTTTTACACCATCAGGTGTGGTGATGATACCGTTTATTTTGAACTTGCTATAATCGGTTTTTGTGGTAATGATCACTGACGTAACTTCAACATTTTTATATCTATCATCATCAAGATAAATATTGTCGGTGAAGAACGCATTGTTTTCCAGTGTGATCAGTTTATCCAACCTATCATTGGGTTCAGTTAATCCCAACCGAACTAACAAGTGAACCTTCATCACTTCCATTGCATCATTGAAATGCCGATGCCTGGCAAAATCGCTGCTTCGCGGTGTTTCTTCATTAATTACTTCATTATGATCACGCGGTTTGAACCGTTCTTTGAACATAACCTTTGTTCTTTTACCCATGAAATAAATCCCCTGGATGTTTTTTTTAATTGATGCCATAAACTGTTGTTTTTAATATAAATTAATAGAAATTGTTATTTTTTGGTTTTAATAATGGTTTTGGCATCACCTGTATGATCATAGCAGTAATAATTACCACTATCAAGACTTTGGGTGTATGGTTGATGTGCTCTTATTGACTTCATGCATACAGCACACTTGCCAATGACTGTTTTATCAACTTCATCAACAGGCAGCTTGTTGAAAGCCTTATTCATTAAATCTTCAGTTGAACGAATAATTATATCATTGATAAGCTGATACTTTTTATCCAATAAAAACTTTTGGGGTGATGGTTCTGATCCACCGAATATTGCACCATAAATGCCGGAACTAATTGCTTTCAGTATTCCAAACCTTTGATCAGCTTCAGTAAATAATGTTTCACCATGGATCTGTTCACTTGGAAATGGGGGAATATCTTTTTGCCTGTTCAACCTGGCTGTTCTAAGCCCGTTCACGGCTTTATTGGTTTCAGTGAGGTTATCCCTTATTTCCCCAAGTGTTTTTGTAATGGCTGCAATATCTGTTGCGTAATCGGGAAGAATAGGGGTGTGCATGGTTTTCTTATTCATGTGAAGTAAAAAATCCAAAACTTTCAATGCTAATTCTTTATCGGGCCAAACATCAGGATCACCCAACCATTCCCATCTTGTTGTGCTTACCTTTTTGATCATCCCAAGTTTTTCAATTGCTTTGGGTGCAGTCTTGTTAATGGAAAAGTTGATAGCAATTTCGGATAGGGAAACCTGGCATTGATATGGAAGGGCATTTTCTTTTACTGAATAAAGAAAATCAATGTATTTAGTGATAGTCTTTTCAGGTACGGGCTTTTCTCTCATTTTGAAACACTATTAAGTTCGGTTCAAATGTAATTATTTAGATGTTATCCTTACATCCAAAAACCTTGCATTTATTTCACTAACTGGAAACACATTATTTTGAATTAGTTCTATCAATAAAGCTGCATGCAGTGTTGCCATAGATGTGTATTTAATATGATGATAATCCATCCACTTATGATAATGTGATAATGATGGCATCAAACAACCGGCATGATCCATACGCATCATCTTTGCAATTTCAGAAACGGTGAATGCAGCAAATGTTTCAATCACAACACTTTTGCTCATTGCATGCCCTGAATTAAAGTGAATCTGTAATCTTTGAGTTGCACAACCGGGTAATGGATTAAGTTTTTCCCAATACCATGTGCTTTGTTCTTGTTGGATACCTAATTGCTTTAAGATCATTGCCTGTTCCATAGAACAAACCTGTTCTGATATATTCATTTTTTCTCTTTATAAAATTCTTCAACCTTGTTTTGAAAGTTGCACCCAAGCCAAAAGAAGTTTGCAGCATCTTCAGTTTCCAGGCACCAAGAATTGCCCCTTTTATCCAACACTGAAGCTTTGATTTTAAAATGGATGCAGATTGTCTTAATGCATTCTTCACTTAAATTGGGCGAAAATGTTAATATGGCATGTATCATGATTTTATTTTTTTGATTTGGCCGGTTTCTTCATCAATGCCACAAATAAGCAAGCCTGATGGAAGAATGGTTTCCTTCAGCTTACCATCAACCATTATATTGATGGTGTGACCTTTGATCACAAAGGCAATATCAGCTTTCGGTACTTCATATTTATAGGCAAAAAACCTTTGCATCTTGTCTAAGCAGGATGCAAGGTTTTGAATATTGGTTAGATAAAACTTCATTATGATCTTATCATGCTGTTCAGGTGCAGCCGGGCACTGATGGCAGTGGATTCCAGTGAATCCAATTCGGTTAACACATCATCCCGCTTAACTATGAATTCATAAACCCGTTCCTTCAGTGCAATATCATAGGTCCAATCACCAAGATTGGTTTCAAAATCGTATTGAATTTTGTGGGTTTTAAGGTGAAGAAGGAATTCGGCCATGTTAAAGATCATTGCCCGTTCAACTTCCAGGCATTTTGATTTGTATTCAGGATCATCTTCAGCCGGTAATCCTAATGCGTAATACACCCTTTTCTTTTCTTCAACAATCATGTGTGGTGGTGCATTAACCAGGCAGTGTGCAGTTCGCCATTCCTTTACATTGGGAATCAGGTGCATGTAACACGTATCCTGCCAAAGATATTCTTTCTTCAGCTTATCAAACACGGTTGGCATGGTGAACACATCCCAAGCACATTTTACATCAACACCAATTTCGCTTTTCATTATTTCGATATTATCAGTAATATCAGGTTCGCCCGTTATGATGGTGCTGTTAAGCCGTTCTTCGTTTTTGTGGAACACCTTTTTGTGTAATCGGCAATACAGGGTAATGGCTTCTTCTTCCTGAAGCTTTCCTTTTTCGATGTACTTAGAACCAATTTCCTTTTTCCGGCTATGCTTTTCTTCAGCATAAATTTCACGTAAATAGGTTTTGGTGGTTGCTGAAAGTTCACCGCTTGCTTTATCGGCACTTGATTTTGGATCGGTTTTCAGCTTATGCCAAGCTGATGCATGGAACAAATAATTGTCAAAGGTTTTCATTTGGATTTAATTTTTGAATGATTTTAATTTAGCAGAAATAAGTAATTGTATATCGCCTGAATTCGGCAAGGTAGATTGAAGTTTAAGTAAATCTTCAGCATTTTCACAATCGTTAATCATCAGGAAGTAACGGTTGTTTTCATTTGTCTTTTTGCGATCTTTCCGTTGTTCCTGCAAATCCTTTCCCCTGGTTGTGAAAACTTTATCTTCATCTTTGTTCAGGTCCCGGCCAAACCTTTTGCAAAACTTGCCTGCATTTTTAAATGCTTCAGCAGCAGAAAGTGGGATGGCAAGCTTTTCTTCATTTGCCCTTACTGCTTTAGTGCTTCCCTTGAATTCACCTTGTTGGATAACATTGATTGGGGCGAACCCAACACCATCATAAGTTAACCATTCCTTTAAAATCGGGTGAAACACTTTCCATGCAACACGGCAAAGGGAACCTTCATTGAACGGGCTTACTTCATAGATGATCTTTTGAACCAGGCCATCAAAGGCATTTGATAATTCCACTGCAAGAATACCATACGGGATATATTGGTAGCTTCTTTTATTTCCTGCATCATCAATTTCATCTTCCAAAATAACAGTGATCAGGTTATCAGCATTAGGTTCTTCTTCAAGAAGTTTATTGAACTTTTTCAGGGCTTCTTTAAATTGTGGTGTGGTTTCGTACATTATATAATTGGTTAAAGATTATTTTCGGTTCCTGATCTTATCATTTTCCTGCTTAATGTACAACATCCAGTTTTCAAAACGTAGCTGCCATGTTGCTGGATCTGATTTTTTAAGCCAACCTTCAGGAATTACAGGCTGATTTGTTGCTTTAATTTTTTGCATTGGATTTAATTAATTAGTTTTACGGCTTAATTAACAATTCTCATTTGTTAAATGCCCCAACCTTGGGGTACTAAGCATATTGAAAAACTGTTATTAAGTTCAGTCAAGCCCCGGATGAAAGTCTTGGGCTTTGCTTTTTTATACCCACCGGCCAAACACTTCTATATGGAAATCCGTCACTATTCAAAATTTGATAGTACCCACAAGTTGGGCATACCCTGCATGCATTCATTTTATAAAGGCTTGATGTAACACATGCCGGGCAAAGCATGCCGGGCATTCTTATTAAAAGATGATCAGTCATTGATTCGGGTTCAGTTTCTTTCATAATTTATCTGCTATTTGTTGAAGGGCAACTTTTTGAACCATCTTACTTAAAACCGTACCTGAAATTACAATATATCTGTCAATATCAGTATTTAATATGGCTTCATCCAAAAGGATTTGATAAGTATCAATTTCATCTGCAAGCCCTGCAATTACCTTACCCAATGAAATACTGTATGTTTCAGCATCAATGGTTCTTCTTCCTTCAGCCATTTTATTGATGATCTAATTTGTTCAGTGCTAAACCCGCATCAATTAAAAAATCAACATCGGCATGTATTTTATAAAGTTCTTCAATCACTGCCAAATTATTGAATCTTAAACCGTGACTTTCAAATTGTTTTTCTTTATAGGAATAGGAAAATGTATGCCCGGTGCCTGTATATATCATTTCAACTGCCAAATCATCATGAAATTCAATGCTTGGAATAAATTGTGGCATCATGTTCAACATCGGTGGTGTTGTTTGGTGCAACCCCTGCATCAATATTGAAAACCATTGTGCTTTTGTTAATTGTGATAATGGAATAAGCAAAGGCTTAATTCTATGCAGATCGAAATAGTTAATATCATCTTTATCTTCATAGAAGATCAATCCCGGCATTCCTGCAACTATGGCAACCATTGTGCCGGGACAAACTGTTTCAGGATCTTTAAATTCAAGATCGTACGGTAAATAGTGTGCTATTTGATTAAGCTGAATTGTTTGCATACATGAAAAGTTATTAAGTTCGGATATAAAAGTATAAATGATTATTGATAATACAAATTATTGTTCATAAAAAAACCGATGCAGCTTATTACATCGGTTTCAATTATCCTGTTTTGGGATTATATCTTGGGCTTGAATCTTAGGTAAAGCCAAATTATCAGTATGATCAGCAACACCCCACCTATTGCATAAGGCACCCAACCGTAGGATGGCTTACTTACTACATCCTTACTTTTGCTTTTAACATGGGTGCTATCCTTTTTCGTTTCAAGTGACTGATCAGAAGATGAATCTGCAACATGCTTCTTTTCGGTGGTGGTGGTGGTATCCTTCTGAACCTTATTTTTTTTATTCTTGATAACCACCTTTGCAGCTTCACCCGTGAATGAACCATCTTTATTAATGGTTATTGTCTTACCAGGTGCCGGTGTAATTTCGGTTTCAACCGTCCCTGAATCAGTTTTGGTGGTGATCGTTTTTGTTTCAACCGTGCCGGTGTCCTTATGGGTGCTAACTGCCTGGGTTGATTTGGTTGATTCTATAACCCTTGTGCTATCAGTTTGCTTTATTAATACGTGCCTTGCCTTGCACCCGTTCAAAATAAATAATGCCGTACAAAGGATTAAAACCGGGAATAACTTGAAGTGTTTCATTGTTGTGGGGGATTTGAATTTGGTGTTGCAGGTGTGTTTTGGGCTGCATTCAATGCATTGGAAATGGTTTCATCCTTTTTAGCAGATTGATTGCTACTATCATAGTAATATTTCACTATCAAGGTTAACAGAACGACACAACTGTCATGCAGTGCCGGAACGTTTGCCATCAGCCATAATAACCCGACTATTAAAGGAATTGCCAAGAAGTTTTTAAATGCAAAGCATTTTATGTATTCAAAAAAATCTTTCATAATTCTGATTTGTCTAAAAGTATGTACCCAATTATTTTGGGATCGTTTATCTGCCTGGTTTTCCTGAACACCCCGATTCCTTCACGGCTCCCATTATCGTTTGTGTTGCCTTCGATGGTGTGAATGATGCCCTGATCAGGGAACACCCCGGTAACAATGCCCGTGTGTCCTTCACCCCCGCCAAAATCCATGATGAATATTGAACCCTGCACTGGATGATCTAAGTGTGTACCCCGGCCTGAATGCCATTCATCCAACACCCCCCCGGTTTGTTTTAAAGGATTGGTTACAGCCAATTTTAGTGCAGCTTGCTTTGCACACCAATAAACAAATGACATACACCAAGAATAACCCTTACCAAGTCCGACTGAAGCAAGATATTTTTCAACGGCCGGCCCATCATTATGCCCGGTTGCTTCCCTTACTCCAATTTGGCTTCCTGCCTGGTTGATTAATTCACTTTCTAATGCTTCCATGATATGTTTTTAGTTATTTAATTCCCGAAAGATACATATTGCCAAAACGATCTTTGCGTTCTGTCACACCAATAATTCCATCCCCGGTGATCATTCCAGTTCCTAACTGCTTGAAGTGCTTCATCCGTTCTTCTATCAGCATAAAATGTGCTTCTGATTGCTTGTTGGAGTTATCAATTTTGTTGTTCATCAGGATATTATTGATGCTATCGTTTTTAGCCTGATCCTTTATCAGATGATTCAGTTCAATAAGTTGAATTTTTACATCATTATTGGAATCATGATCTTTGGCTTTACCCAAAAACCACCATGATATAATTGAAGCAATAACGCATATTATCACAATCCCCTGCTTAACATTGATGTTGGCAGACAACCTTTCTATATTCTTCACGCTTTCGTGTTGTGCTATTATTTCTTCCCGGCTCATTAGAATATTTTCGCTTTATAAAATTAATAATTTATGGATTAGTTAATGCAAAACCATTTGAATTAAGTGTTGCAGGTCCAGTTAGGGTGTATGTTCCTTTAACAGATACGTTGCCTAACAGTTTCTTGGCACCTGAACCTTGAAGTGTTAAGTTTTTGTAACCCGGAGTTGGATCACCCGGAACCTTAATATCCTGGTTGCCTGCAAGCCCGTAAATCCATGTGTTTGTTGCCTGGTTGCAATACAGTTTACCAAGTGTTGCCATTGGTGCAGTTGCATTTTGATAATTTAAGAGGCCCCGATGATCTAAAATAGAATTGGCATTGTTACCATCAATTGTGCCTGTTAAAGTAAGTACATTAGTAAGCAACCCGGCAAACGTAACCGTTATAGCACCTGATATTATTATGTTATTCACTATGGTAAACCCTGTCCAAATTACATTTTGGTTGTTTGTTGAAAACGTGATATTTCCAGTGCCAAAATTAAGAAGTGTGGCATTTATAGCATTTGCCGTTAAACCGCCTCTGAATTCAATTGTTGGATTGCCCCCCGAAAAGTCAGATATACCACCATTGTCAAAGTTTACTAATCCAACAAATATCAATGCCCCGGCACCTGTTTTGGAAATTTTACCATTATTACCACTTAATGTTGTTCCTGTAACAGTGAGATTAAATGTACTGCATTCAAGTATACATCCTGTTCCACCGCTATTATTGTTTAAAGTTCCGGCAATAGTTGTGTTTCCTGCCAAAGTTTTTGTTCCAACGCCAAATAATGTAATGCTTTGAAAAGATGTATATGGTAAAGTATAGCTTCCTGTTATTAAAAATTCCAATGTGCTTGAAGCACCATGCATGTAGTTATAAATGCCTGTACTCATAATGTTACCCATTACGGTTGTACTGTTGTACCTGATTATGCCATCATTATTCAATGTTGATAAAGAAGATAACCCTGTAATGGTGGTGGTGAAATTCATCCTTCCATTATTTGTTAAAGTTATCCCGGCTGCAATAGTTGTTGTACCTGTAAATGATATGTATGAATTACTGCTGAATGCCTGGTTATTGGTGGTAAATTTAATATTACCAGTGCCCATAACGATAGATGTTGAATTATCAGTTGCCCAACCGTTTTGAAATTCAATATCACCATTACCTGAAAAGTTAAATGTTGCACCATTATTGGTGGTTTGAGGACCTTTAAAAAGGGTATATCCTGTTGAACCTAATCTTCTTATTGTGCTTGCAGAAACGCCGTTGTTACTTACAATAGCATTACCATTGACAGTAAAATCAAATGTGCTTAAATCAAGTGTGCCGTTTGATGAATTGAATGCATTGCCTATTGTAGTATTGGCAGCTAAGAAGCGAAGCCCTGAACCTGATATGGTAAGGTTGTAATAATTTACAGGTGCAAGAAGCTGATCACCATTCCATGCATAAGTTACCCTGGAAACACCTGCAATAAAATTCGGGAAAACATTATAATAGCTATTCAGAAGAAGTGAAACATCCGAACCTGAAAAATCTAATGTTCCCGTTGCCTGTAATGTTCCATTGATGGTTAATGTCCGGGTTGTCATTCCATCAACCTTTAGTGTACCCCCAACAATTAGTTGGTTTAGAGCAACGGATGTATCAAGTGTGACAACATGATTGATATACACGTTGTCACCTGGTTGTGGTGAAGTATGGATGTGCTTATCCAGGCCGGGTGAAATCCAAATATTCGGATCACTCCAATTGCCATCATTAAGTGTGTACCAAGTATTGAATCTTCTTGTTACGAATACATTAAAATGAACCTGGTTAATCGGATATTCCATTTTCTTAAAAGTCCCTACGTTTTACCCTGATATAAACATCAGCCGTTAAAGCTGCTTTGTTGCGTACATAGATTGATATTGCTGTTTCCAGGCCAATGATTCTGTTGCCTGCAAGATCAATATCAAATAATTGCGGTGCAAGTGCAGCCAATGATGCCAAAGGTACAACACCATTATTACCTGCATTTATTGGAATAGCAATTTGGCATACGTTATTTTCAACCGTTGCATTTGATCCTGTTGCACAAATGATAATATCAAAATTCCTGATGTTAATTCCATCAAGACTTCTGAAAAGTATATCAGTTACAGCACTTGCATGTGAAGCCCCGGTGCATATCAGCGTATCAGTATTGATTGATAAACCTGAAGCAAGCTTTGTTGCAACCAGGTTACAGGTAAGGGTTGCAAAACTTTTGGTATTTGATGAAGAATCCATTATAGTGTTGTTTGAAAGAAGTTATATGAAATTTGGGTTGTTGCTGTTGCTGTATCCACATAAGCAGTTGTTGCAAGCTTTGTACTATTATCGTTTGCTGATGGTGTTGGTGCGGTCGGTGTGCCGGTGAATGCAGGTGATACGGTGTATCTTGTATCTAATGCTGATAAAGGCAAATCATCAGAAACAACATACCATATACCGCTTTTATAGAGTAATAAAAGCCCCTGGTTAACCAAAGGCAACGTTAATGATGTTGAACCACCCGCTTTATTGAACACATCAGAACCACCGGCATTGATAGTAACAATGTTTGTTCCACCCTGTATAATATGCTTTATACCAATTTGGGACTGATCAGCAGGTGTAGTTGGTAAAGTAATTACTATAGCCCCGGATGTGGTATTAACAGGAACAAAATCATTTACTGCTGCATTGTAATTGGCTGTCTTAACTGCTGTTGGATTCAGTGCAACCACTATATGGTTCAGATTCCATTCCAGTTTTTCCAAACCTGTTAAAATGGTATCAGATGAAGAAAGGTTTCCCCCTGAAGTTGATGAATACCCGGTTAAAGGTCCACCGGCAAAGAATAAACCAGTGATTTGTGCCTGAAGCTTGCCAATAGCAACAAGAATTGAATCTGCTGCTGTAACTGCTGCTGCACTGCCAAAGCTTATGCCTGCTAATAACGTAGCAAGTACCCTGGCTGTTGTGAAGTAAAGATTTGATCCTTCAGTAAGATCAGCAGTTGTTTTTGTGGCAAGATCAGTATTGAATAAGGAAGTGTGGTAATACTTATTGGTTGAACCTTCGCCAATATCATCAGTATCAAGAACAACGGCACCCACTTGTGAATTCACACTGGATACTGCACCCGAACCACTGCTTAATATCCAAGCAGTATCATTAACATCCCAAATATAGGTTTGGGCATCAACACCAATACCGGCATCAACCGTTGCATAATCCCCGGCAACACCTGTTGGGAAAGCTGCCTGCAACGCTGAAAGGCTTGCAAAATATCCTTTATAATGTTCAGATAATGCAGCAAGTTTGGATTTTTCAGCAGATGTATAGTTTTCATCTGATAGTTGTTTGCCAACAACCTTATCAACCTTTGTGCCTAATGCAGTATTTAATGCAGTATTATCAGTGGGATCACCTGCAAGTTCAGAAAATTCAATATCACCCCATTCTGTATTTTGATCGGTGTTATCAATTTTCTTTAATGCTTGTGCTGTTGTACCACCATCAGGAACGCCCGGACCTATTGGGCCAACCAGGGTGAAACCCGTTCCCCAAACCCCTGCTGCTTTCGGGCCAAAGATGGCTATGGTTGCAGAATTAATATAGAAGTCACCGTTTACACCAATGAAGTTTGAAGGGTTTGATGTGCCGTGTAAAACCGTATTGCCGTTTGTTCCATTAGTACCATTGGCACCGGCTGTTCCCTGGGGGCCTTGTGGACCTGTTGCCATGCTGAACACTTGTGTCCAAGCACCTGAAGCTTTTTGATAGAAGATACCTGTTAAAGTATCGATGTAGCTATCACCGTTCTTTCCAGTGCCGGAACTTGGAACGCTTGTGCCGTAAAGCATTGTTCCATCACCGGCCGGGTTGAATGTATAAGCAACCGCCCAAACACCACCTGCTTTTTGATAGAAGGCAACACTATTGGTTTTGAAAAACACATCACCATTATCACCATCAGTATTTTGTGGAACAACAGTGCCGAATGTGAATTTTGCGCCAACAGATATGGAAGCTGTTACCAGGGCAACCAATAAATCAAAATCGAATTTAAGGTTAGCACCTGCATGAACCAATACACCTAAATCAGCCCCCAATACCTGGGATGCTGCGGGTAACTGGCTTATTTTTTTATCTGTTGCCATTAAATTAAGCCCCCTATGTTAAAGAAATCACCATCATAACCACCGAAACCATTTCCACCATTTGGATAATTGAATTGTGTTTTATCAATCTGCCTGATTCTTGGGCCTGCCTGCCTGGATGTAGCGTTTTTCTGATTCATCATCCATTTTGTAAAGTCCTTTCTATGATCATACAGATATTTTATTACTTCATTTGCATGTGCATTGGCAACACTTCTTTGCTGTTGTACCAATTTTACGGTATCAGATACACTTAATGCTGTTGCATTATCATGTATTTTTGTAACCGGGCCTGTTGCTGTATACCTTACTGCATCCGCTTCAATGAACCGGGCAAAGGTATTATAAACCAACATTGGGATCATACCTTCATAAAATATATCATTACCCCGATTATCCACATATTCAACCCCGTTATACAGGTCCATAAATGCTTGTGGGGTATCAGGAAGAAATACCAGGTCGGGACTTAATGAAAGTACGGTGAACAATGCACCTGGAAGATCAGCACACGTAAATGTGTCGTTCACTTCAAACTGCACACCGATGTTTTTAATAACAACGGCTGTTACCAATCCCCCGGCAACCACAAATGATGCTATTGCCTGCACACCTTCGCCTGTTGTAACAATATTTTTATTGGTATATGTTCCATCTGCTGCTGAAGTTGCAGGTGTGGTGATGGCAACCGTGCCAATGCCCGAATTTGAGCACCATTTTATAAACTGATAATACAGTGGATGCCCAAAGAATGGTTTCAAATCAAGATCCTGCATCTTCCTGATGAATACAGTAAGTCTTTTATCCTTTACGTTTATGGAAATATCTTCATATTCACTGAACGTACCGGCATTTATGGTGTGTATCTGATTAGGCATTTTCTTCAGGGATTAATGGTTTGTTAGGATCAGGTATTGGTGGTGTGCCCGGTGCCGGTGCAACTGGCTTCATTTTTTCCATTTCTTCATCCGATGGAACAATTGCAATTGCATCCGCTTCACTGAAGCCATACGCATACATCAAAGCTGCTACTTTATTGGCAGCAGGTATTGGTGTAATCAAAAGTTCATTGATGTTTTGCCCGGCAACTTTACCAATGGCATCTTCAGCAATGCTTTCAGGGATTGGTTCAATGTTAAGTTGCTCAATTGAAATAGGCTGTGTGAAGTTCTTCAGCAGTTCGGCCAACGCTTCAACAATTTCCAAGCGATCTATGGCCGTGTTATCATTGAATTCCCTGATGGCTTCTTTCTTTTCGCTTCCAGGATCACTTAACCCGGCTTTCTGATTGCTTGTGCTAACCAGGGCTTGTGGAACGGAAAAACCTTTGATTATCCTGGCTTCAACAGATGCTTCAGTGGATTCAAACAACTTATCATTGTTTTGAATAGAATAGGGCTTGAATTCAGGCTTATCTTCATCATCTTCATATTCGATAACGATAATTTTTTGAGCACTTTTTGCCCCCTGGAATTTGCCCAAATCCTTTTCAAGCTGTGATGGTGTGTTTGCACTTGGGTATGTACCTGAATCAGCATTTGAATTATCGGCTTCTTCCCTACGTGAACGCATGAACAACATTGTTGAAGGCAGGAAGCCGGTTGTTACTTCCCGGTTATTGAAAACCTTTATCCCGGCTTCAGTTTCAAAATCTTCCCAAACGCTATCAGCTTCAATTAGTGGGTAAACATCAATTTCAGGATTGAAGTAATATAGTTGGCCCAAATAATTATTCCATCCACCACCATCAATGATTTGCTGTTTGATCACTTTAGGATCAGGATTGTAAGGATCTAAACATTTGATTCTTGACTTGGTGATGTTCTTCCAGGTTCTACGGCCCCAATCAGGGTAAAGCATGAACTTACCCGTGTTAACAGGATTATCAGTATCACCCATCCTGATGTTTTCAAATGAAACATAGTTAAGTTCCACCACCTTATAATTGGCATTGTAGTTTACATGAATGCCAAAGGCCCTGAACAATGCTTTATCCCGGCCAATGGCAATTCGTAATTTATTAAGGGTTAATCCTGAACGATTGATAACCAATTTACCTGTTTCATCATCTTCAAACTTTTGCCCGGCAATGAACTTGGCACGTTTGTTCCAACAGTCTTTTGCAGTCGGGCTTTGGCCAACCAATTCAAGCATCCTTTGTGGGTATGCATTGTCATAGTCATAATTCAGTATACCCCAACCCTGGTTTGGCCGAACAAAAATCCTGGGTTCAATTTGTGGTAAATAGGTTTTCATCAGGTCGGATTATGGAAGTTTATCAAAAAGTACTTTTACGTGGGGATAGTTTTTAATGTAAGCTGCTGCATTTTCATCAGTAAGGTTATCATTATTGAAAAGCTTATCCCCTTGTACAAATTGGTGGTTGCCTGGCTTCAGGATATATTTCTTTTCTGAATAGGAAGCATTCCCGGCTTCTATTTCCAATTTGCGAAGTACTTTCCTTAGATCGGTGATTGCCCTGGCTTCACACTTGGGGCAATCTTCAATATCCTTTGAGTAATAAAGGGAATATAATTCCTTTAATTTGGTCTTATCCCGCTTTGAAGGGTCCAACCAATCTTCCAAAAACTGTTTCAGTTCTTCCATGATTTTTTAGTTTAAAATAAAAAAGGGTGGGATTTTATTTCCCACCCCTAAATTAAGTTTAATTTTCTGAAGCTTTATGCAGCCGGTATACAAAGTGCTTCCAATGCTGCCAAAGTGAGTGCGTATGTGCCCGGTGATCCTATGGAAACACAACGTGGTAACATTGGCTCCCTTAGTTTTGGCCGGTTGGTTAACTTCATGTTATACCCACCACCAAAGTTATCATCAGATGCATTACGTTCACTTCCATCATCCATTAAGCCGTTCACACAACCAAATAGTTCAAAGATGGAATCACCGTCACGGTAATTATTAACAGCTATGGCCTGAAGGTTGGCATTACCCATTGCCTGAATTTGAGTTTTTATATCACTGGATATACCTGCAATGTTAAAATCAATTTCTTCAGTATAACGGGAACCAACGCTTGTACGAACGCTTTTTGAAATAGTATTGAAGCTGTTATTGGTGCCCAAATACTTATACATTAACGATGTACCCACACGGGTAATGGCTGTAATCAACAATGGATTGCCTGAATCGAAAGTGAATGTGAAATCACCCATGTTGAACAGGTAAAGTACATCATCAACGCCTTGTGCAATAGGATCATTGGCACAAATATCAAACCCATCGGATATTTTATCACATAATGGCATGGTTTGTTTCTCCTTTACTGATTAAAATGATAAATAAAATAATTCGTTTCCGAACTTAAAGTTCACGGCTGCTTTCATACGAGCCTTCATACGAACCACATCATCATTGGTATACGGTTTAAGGTAAACAGTTGATAAGGACGATTCATCACCTAATAAATCCACACCCAAGAATAGGTTGGAAGCACGGGCACCCAACAGGGTATTTGCCTGCCAATGGTTCATGATCTGTAACGGCATGCCCAAATAATCCATTTTCTTAACATCGGTGAACGCATTCAGTACATTCACTGCTTTTTCAGCTTGTGCCTGTGCGTATGCGTATGCTACGTGGAAAGGGATCATCAGGTTAAAATCATCCTGGGTACGATCAGCAGGATCAAGTTGAGCATAAACCCATTTCAACACCTGAAGCACGTTGCTTGCATTGATGAAGGTTAAGGTTGCAGCAGTTGCAGCCGAACCGCCAAAAGTTGCAGCTAAACGGGTGTTAACATCGTTATAGTTACGGATTAACTTGATATGGGTAGCGTCAATAACCTGGATGAAATAAGAGGTTGGAACAACTGCATTCAATAATGCAATACTTCCACCGCCTGTTGTTTCAGTCAAGGCACCTGCTGTAACCTGAACGGTAACAACATCACCATCCTGATATTTGGTTGAATCAGCCACAAGAACAATACCTGTTGTTGCGATAGCAGTAACCACTTCAGAAGTGTTTGCTTTACCTGCCAGGTGTACTTTAAAAGGACTTGTTGCAGCAGCTATTGAAGGCAACAGACCTGGGAAAGCAGCAGTAAATGTTGCTTCCTTAGTTGCACCTTTACCCAACCAATACAAACGGTCGTTTGCAATTTGGATTTTGGTTAAATAACGATTAACCATGTGATCAGAAAGATCAACAACACCTTCGTAATCTGCAAATGAACCTGGTTTAATGGATTGGCTTTCCCATGATTGGATAAGCTTATCCCACTGTTCCTGTTTCATGAACTCATACACAACCGGGTCAAGGTAGCTTTCATTCTGCAATGCAGTAGTACCCTGATCATTGAACACCCCGGAAGGGTCCTGAAATTTCACTTCATCATCAGCATCTAATAGAATCTTACGCGCCTTTACATCAGTAAGAACGGTAATTAAACCCCTGGTTACGGTATCAGCCTCTAATAGAGTTGAAGCCATAAAACCGGCTAATGCTGCACCGGCATAGGTGTTGTTTGAAAAAGTAAATTGTGCCATTGGATTTTATAGTTTTCTTTAATTAGAGGTTAAACAGTTTTAATGCCCTTGTTTTTCACTGCTTGCATAGCAGCATTGGCAGCAAGGGAACCTTCAGCCGGTTGTTTGATGTTAGACTTATCACCTGCAACAACAGTCCGTGTTTGGCGGGTTTGGTTTTCAGGTTTGTAAGTCGAAAGGATTTGATCCTTCACTTCATCTTCTGTAAGTTTCACGGCTGCGTTACTTACTTTCAACTGATCCCTTAATTCCAGAATCATAGCAGCTTTTTCACCATCTGCTTTAGTAACTTCAGCAAGCTTTTTGATAGTTGCGTTCATTACCTTTTTGGTGCCAACAGATTTTTTCAGTTGGATGCCGTGCTGATTCAGAACGTTTTTAACGGGTTCAGCTTTATTTTCAGCATCAAGTTCATCATCATCCATTTCATCATCATCTGCTGCATTTGCAACACCTGCAATGTTTTCAATAGCACCATTCTTTACAGACATAGTGACTTTTTTATTGGAAGCTGAATCTTCAACTTCAATATCATCATCATTCATGGCTGTTTCCAATTCGGCTGAATTAAAAACCTTTGTACCTTTAACCAGGTTACCAACAAAGAAAATATCACCTTTATTGGTGGTTAATTTGTTAGTTGACAGCTTGAAAAAGTTCATTACTTTGGCAAGCGCACCATCATTTTTGTTTACGATGGCTTCAATTTCTTCTTTTGTCATTTCGTTTTCAATTTGTGCCGTTTCAGGCTGCTTAACTAATATGTGATTTATTACTTGTTTGTACTTTAAGGGTGCAGTTGCAATTCTGTTAAGAACCACTGCTGCATTTTTAACAGGTTCACCGGCTTCTTCAGCATAATCTTCAACATCGGTGCAGAATTTCAGGGCCAATGCTTCTTCAGCAGATAACCAGGTGGTGTTATTAACCATTTCGGTTACTTTCTCAATATCAAGCCCGGTAACATCAGCCCAAATTGCAATTACGTTATCAGTGCACTTTTGAACCATTGAAGAATCAGTGATTAGTGATTTTGAATCACCGGCTGTTACTATACTTGCCGGGTGAATCATCAGTAATGAATACTTAGACATTGTACGCTTGCTGCCTGCTGCAAACACGGTTGCTGCTGCTGATCCTGCAACAGATATACAGATGGTGTGAACATTACCTGCATACTTTTTCAGAAGATCATAAAGGGCAACTGCATCAAAGTGGGAACCACCAAGTGAAGAAATATCAATTTCAATATCATCACCACTTGCACATTCCAACTGCCAACGGATAAATTCCAGTGACATACTTCCAGTGCCTATGCAATCGTATTCAGTATCGAAAAGAGATATTTTGAAAGCCATGTGAAATGGTTTGATTTTGTTGGCATAAAGATACCATCACAAAATATTATTCTTTTTCACACTTTAATATGTGTAGGTTATTTGGTTGTAGGTTTAAATCTGTTCACTGCTTTATCAATGGTGTTATAGTGCAGCTTCCATTTATAGCTTGCTTCAATCATGGCTTTGTGCTTGCTTATTTTCCGAACCTCTACCTGGGTGATCACCCATAGATAAATATCCCGATATTGAAAAGCGGTTGCACTTACAAACCCGGCTTTAAATAAGCCCTGCATTATTTCATCATCATAAAGAACCGCCCGTACTTTATCAGTCATTGTGGATTATAGGTTTACCCGGTTTACTGTTTTAGCTTTAATAGATTGCTGATTATTAATATCCTTCACATCCACAACAACAGGCGGGAAGTTATTGATCAGGGAAAATGCAATGCTGTTGGCCAAGTTTTGTGTGCCTTCTTGTGGTTGGGCATAATAGCGGTTTGAATTACCACCATCAGTTACTATACCACCAATAGCATATCCCCGGCCTGGATTCCGGGTGCTGAAGTCGCGCCCCCCGTATCTTACATTGATAGCACTTACCAGGTTACGCGCCCATGGATCTTTCATTGCTTCAGAAACAACCACCGCTTCACCTGATCTTAGTTGTGCATTCACGTTATCATGCCTGCTGTAACCAGGAAGCAAAGCACCCCGGCCATCCGATTTGTGGAAACCACCAGTTGCGTATGCAGGTGGTTTTTGTGAAGCGATCACACCAATTTCTGCTGCACCTGTTGCTGCTGCCAATGCCATCAGTGGAATGATAGGTGAAGCCTTCAGGATTGACATTGCTGTTTCAATAGCAGCTTTTGCCAATGATAATTTTTGATCTGCTTTAAATTCCTTCACCTTTTCCTGACCTTCCAACTTCCTGTATTTATCATTGATGGAAATCTTTTGTGCTGAAGTAAGGCTTGAATTGGCAAGTTCCCTGTCTTTATCTTTTCCAAGCTGCACTTCACGGGTTTGTGCCTGGGATTTAAGGCTATTGGAAAATATGCTGAAAGCTGCATTGGTTGCTACCTGGCTAAACTGAAGAATCATATCCATTTTAGCATGTTCATTCTGTTGGGTCAAATCAAAATCAGCAGCTAAATATGCTTTTTCCATTTCCAGTTTGGCAGCATCAGTTAAACCCTTTTGGGAAACTTCAGCATTATATTCATCCAATAACTGCTGATGTTTAGCGGATTGTTCATCAGCATTGAAAGGGTTATTCTTACCACCGGCAATTCCCTTCTTTGCCTGGGCATCGAATATGGCCGTCTTATCCTGGAAGGCAAGTTGCTGATCATAGGCTTGCTTATTGATTTGATCAATCTTCCTGTTGGTTTCTTTGGTTAACTCAACCCGTTTATCAGAATTATTTCCCAACAAAGCCAACTGTTCATTCAGGGTTGTTTTTAATGCCTGAATTTCGTTATCAGAATATTTGGTTTTAGTGGATGTAAGTTCTTCATTTAGCTTCCTGATGTTATCCTGTAACTGCTGATTTTCAATATCAAGCTGTAATGTTCTTTGGGCTTTATCATTATTGGCAGCAGCAATTTCCCTTTTCTGCACATCTTCAATACCGGCAATGTGTATTGCTTTTAATTCCAGGGCACCTTTTTGTGCTTCCTGCACCATCACCTTGTTGTGCTCAACCAATAACTGTTCAGTAGCAATGTATTGTTCAGCCTGCAATTGTGCGATAGTGCCCAACCCTGTTGATACGCCTTTGCTTGCTGCTGCACGTACCTTCCCTGATTTGGAAGTGTTGGCAAGCTGCCTTTGCTTTTCAACAAACTGTTCCTGCTTGAAAATTAACTGCCTGTAATGTTCATTAGTGGTGGAAAGTTCTTTACCGAAAGCTTCTTGTTGGAATGCTAATGTACGGCTGATGCTTGCAACCTTTTCACTGGCTGATTGGGCTGTTTCTTCTTTGATCTTCTGAATCAAGGCAAGTTCTTTTTCTGCTGCCTGTTCAGCCTTCATATCAATGGCATCCAAACGGTTTTGCGCCCGTTCTTTTACAGTAACAAATTCCCGTTCAGCTTGGGTTTGTTTCAATTGTGCATTTGCTATTGCCTGAATATCAGTACCGGCACCTTCTTTATTCCGCAAACCTTTTGTTTTATCCAGGTATGCAGCAGTTTCAATACCGGCTTTAAGCATTCGGGTGGTGCCGGTGACTTCATCTTTGATCAGCATGCCGGTTTTCATTATGGCATCCCGTTCTTCTTCAGAAAATTTACGGGCATTTGTAGCTTGTAACACTACCAATTCATACTGTTTATCAGCAAGTTCTTTATTGCCCTTGTACTTATCAGTGGCTATTTTCTGTATTTCATCAAAGTATTGCTTTTCTTGTGCCGGTGTATTGCGCCTGTTACGCATCTTCAACTGAAGTTCGGCAATCTGTTCATCCGCTTTGGCATCATCAACAAGATCCTGAACAATAGCCCGGTTCAAATCCTGCATTGCTGCTGTTAATTTCTTAGCTTCAGAATACGCCTTACTCATATCATCAGCCAATTGACCGAACCCAACACCTTCGCCCAAGTCGGACATAAAAGCACTGAAGGCTGCACCCACACCTGACATTTGTTGTTTCAGGGCTTCAGCATTAGGTGTTAACTTAGCGAACCATCCGACTATTGCAACAATACCCACCACAATAGCAGCAATGGCAGCGATCATGCCGATCATACCGGCTGATAATCCGGCAATACCTTCTTCAGCAGCAGGTGCAGCAGCAGCAATTGATTGAGTACTTTCAGCAGCTTCAGCACCTTTCACTGAAAACTGTTCAACACCTTTGGCAGCATCCCCAAACTTTGAAGGCATGTAACCCATTGTTTGGTTTAACTTCGCTGAAGCATCATTGCTTTTGTTCATGGCATTTGGCAGGAAGCCAAATCCTTTTACAACGGTGGTGATGGCCGTGTTGAACCTTTGGAAGCCTGGTATGGCATCCCCTAATGAACTAAATGCATTCTTAAATGCTTCTTCATAGTTACCTACATTCCTGTAAGTTTGGCCAATCTGCTTTTCCTGGGTTTTAAGCTTGGTGGTTAAATCATCAATGGTTTTGCCAAGTGCAAGGGTGCTTTGTGCTGTTTTGCCTTCTTCCAGGCTTAGTTTAGCATATTGGGCTGTTAATACCGAAAGCAACGCCCGGTTTTGCTGAAGGGAATTATTTTCAGCATTTGTTGCTTTGGTGATGTTATCAATCTGCTTGTTGGCATCCTTTATTTCGGCTTTAGTAAGCCTGATTTGGGATTGAAGGCCAACATATTCTGCTGTATTCTGCTTATTGGCAGATGAAAGCTTGAATTGCTTTGCAAGAAGTTCATCCAGGGTGCTATTCAACCCGGTAACATCTGTTTTTAATTGAGTTTGTTTAAGTTTAACATCAATTAAAATCTTTTTGGTTATATCATCTGCCATTGCTATGAAATGTAAATATGTTATATTCGCACTTCAAAGGTTTATAATTGGTTGATGCCGGTTTAGCTATCCCATAAGTTAACCGGCATTATTTTTTCCTGTAAAAATATAATATTTTATCCCAACTTGACTAAAGTTACTTTCGTTGGCACATTGGGTTGCCAAGCTTCAATGTTATTGATGTAGTAATAAGCATTATCCTGTTCCAAATAAACTGGAATCAGTAAATCCAAATCCTTTATATCCTGTTCTGATAGTAAAAAATACCTGGTTGGTTTTTTGGTGTCTTTAAGTATCTGCATCAGTTCAGAATAGTTCATCAATTTGAGATCATCCCACATTAATGAATGTTCACCACCTGTTTTGAAGAAATACGGGCAATCCACCACATCATTCACGAATATATTGTGATCAGGATCGTTTAAATCACCATCAGGATCATCAGTAAAATGAATTGTTTTGCCCAATTTTAGTAAATCAACCTTGTTTGAAATCAAAATTCTTGGGGCAACACTTATACTGAAATCATTACTGCCTGTTGTGGGATCGATCATCTGCACCAATGCAGTAACACCACCTACAAACGGACGGTTAAGGCTTGCACCAAACATACTTACTATTAGTTCAGCCGGGTATGGTGATAGGGTTTTATCATTGATCACTATTTTTGACCAACCATATCTTGGGGGAATGATAGAAGGCCCTGCATTCGGATCAACCTGGTATTCCAGGTAATTCACTTGTGCGTAATTATCACTTAACTTATATTCAACATCCTTTCCCTGGTTAAGACATTTGGAAGTCCAATTATATGCTTTACCAATGTTGCTTACAATATCCTTCAGGGATGCAAAGTTGATTGTTTTGGAATAAACATCTGTTTGGCAGATGATGCCGAAACGCTGAAGGGTATCTTTCAGTAAGTCTTTTTGTGATGTGTCGGGAAATATCTTTTCACACTGCACGGTTTGGCCGAAAAGAACATCCTGGTTGTTCGCCTTGATAGTCAATTCTGCACCGGCCTTCATACTGAACTGTGAACCTGTATAACCTTTAAAATCATACTCTATCTTAATCTTACCATTAACCGGCAAATCAGTTTGGAATCCAAGTGTTTGATTTAAAATAGTGGTATAACCAAATTGGGTGGGTAATGATCCTGCAAAAATACGGGTTGGGTTATTGGTTAAATCATAAGTGATACCTGCAAGCACCACTTCACCATTTATTGGGTCAATGTAGACAATGTTTATATCCAGTGATGAACCATAGGTGCTATCTATGTGCCCCAAAAAGAATAATTCAGGTATTTTTAATGAAATATTCACCCCCAATACCTGATTTACGGTGTAAACCCCGGTGCCAACGTTATAAAAATTGCTTGGATTGCTTATTATGTTATTGAAAATAAGTGTTGGCCTGGGGAATGGTTGGGATGCATTAGGGTGTGTTATGTTCAGATTTTGGCCCAATGATGCAACAACACCCTTTTCATCAGGCTGATTTTGATAATCCACACCGTGTTCCCATGATCCATTGCTGAATTGTGCGATCAGTAACGGGTATAATGGGTTTTTAAGTAGTGATCCTTTCGCCAAATAGCCGGTTGATTTGACAAGAAGATCAATTGCTGTTTTGATGAAGAAGCCGGGACGCATTGAATGCACATCAATGGGTAATGTGAAATCATCACTGAACAATCCGTAATCAACAAGTGGGTAAATCCATCCACCTATGCCGTTATTGCCGGAACTGGCTGTATTCTTTTGGCTCCCTGCTGCATTCTGAAGATTCCAAACATGATCATAAGGTTTCCATACCAGGGTTTGACCGTAATTACTGTATTGGCTTGTGCTATCACCCATATCTGCCAATTGACCGCCCAATAAATCAAAGAAATCAACATTACCTGATAGAAGTGTCAGTGCAATTTGCTGTTCGTTGCTTGCATTCACTTCAGCAAAGGCATTTGCAAATACTTCAACCCCGTTTCTTATATACCGGCCATCAAGTTTTCCGTATACTTCCCTTTGGCACATCTGAATATCATCAGGAAAGCCAAATATTCTTCTGTTATTTTGTGTATTTGGGATTTTAAATTGGTTGGAAGTGTTGCCCTGTTGATTTTGAACATCACCCAAATCATTTATCTGAAAGGTTAAACCTATAAGACTATCATTATCTAAATCACATCTTTGATCGTTAATGAATAGTTGCTGATCTTGTGTCATAAAAAAGGGGGCCGTTTATGCCCCCTAAAATTAATAATTAAAATCAGTATCCGATTATGCTTCAGCAATCGGGAATTCGTGAACATCACCAACCTTCACACCTTGTGTTACCAGGTCGGGTTCATCAATCAAATCCTGTTCGGTCACTTCGCGTTCTTCAAGCCCGGCTTCCTTCAGTGCAGCAATGCGTTTATCATTTGCTTCCTGTTCTTCAGTAGCCTTTTTTTCAGCAGCTTCACGTTCTTTTTTCTGTTTAGCTGTTTCCGGCTTCTTAGGTGATGAATTATCATCATCTGAATTACCACCATTGGGTTCAAAACCAGGTGTTTGCTTAATACTGCCAAGTCCCCCGGCTGTTGAAGCATTCTGATTGCCTGTTTTGTCGTAATCGAAAAGATCATTCATTCCATCTGAACCGAATTTTGAAATGTGGGTAACGCCTGATTGAAGTGCTGTTGCTTCATCTTTTGTAAGGTGCACACCTTGTTTTACCAGGTCTGCATAAGTTAATTTTGCCATTGTTGATTTGTTTTTATGTAAAGTTATTGATTAAAAAAAGCATTTACTTAATTCGGTGTGCTTGTCTTTCCCAAATAGAATTTCAAGCACCGGCACTTCATTACCTGGGATCACCTTTAAATCCCTTGACATTAGCAGGTGTTTTGATCCATCCACGCCCCGGACCCTTCCCATGTAGTAATATTCACAATAGTTCGGTTTGCCCTGGGATTCAAACAACCTGAAGTCTACCCGGCCAATATCAACTTTAGCTGCACGGTATAAACAGAAACGCATTAAGGTTTGATGAAGAACTTCTTCTTCTTTGCAGGCAACCCACTTTAAAAACTCTTTAATGATCGGGTTGTTTTCGTTATTTTCACCAAGATTGTTTGATGCAATTGTTAGTTTACTCATTAGTGCTTGGTGGTGTGGTGAAGTAATCTATGAATTTCACAAGCTGATCATCTGAAAACTTCAGTCGGTGTTCCAACAGTTCTGTTTTACCGGCCTGCATATCAACCTTCCTGGTATTGATTCCTTTCTTTTCAATTTCATCATTAAGTACTGATAGAAATAATCTACCCAATGAACCAGGAAGTTCCAAGAATGGCTTCATTGGTTCAAAACTCCCTATTGGGGGCCTATGTTCTGTTTCTGTCAAAACACCATCTGTAAAATGATAAAATATTTTGCCACCTGGGAATGTTTTAACAAAAAATATCTTAATTCTATCATATTCCCTTTCATCATCTATGTAAATTTTTACTTCGCTTTCCATATTTATTGCTTTAAAAAATCAGGGAATTCAGTTGTTGTAAACCCGGCTGCTGATGCATGCCCACCACCACCATATCTTTTGGCTATGACTGAACAATCCACATCAGGGTTCCCACTGTAAAGAGATACCACCCAATTAATGCCATCAAATTTAAAGGGAACCATAAGATCATATTTCATTGGATCAAATACGCTATCAAAAGCCATGCTTCCAAACCCGGCACCGTTGCAGGCAATACCTTCCAAGCCATCAACCACAACATCAAAGCTGCTTTTCATGATCTGCTTATCCATATTGATCTGATACTGTAAGGCTATTTTACCCTGTTCGATTATGGTATCAATAATTGCCGGTGATCCATTCAGTAAACCAGGTGTAACCTTGATAGGATTATCAACACCCATTGCCTTCATTCCATATTGGAAGGGCAACACTAACTTATTCCAATTGCTTTTGTTTTCATCCCGCCAAGTATCATATTGCCCGATCAGGGAAACAGCATCAGGCATTGGTTCATCAGGAAACAGGTAATTCCAAGTTATTTCACATGCAGCTATGCCCTGCTGAAGAACTGCTTTGAAGTATTCAGCCTGCACCGGGTTATCTGTCTTGAATTTATTGTAATCTTCAATGGCTGATTTGTGGTGATCAATCCAGGTTAATTGCCTGCCTGTATACAATGCCAATTTTGCCATATCTTCAGGCAGTATGGAAACATCAACCATGATCACCGGCTGATTCCTGGGAATCTGATCATACGGTATGGGTTGGCCATAATCGTAACCTATCAGGATACAATCAGGATATTTTTTGTTTACGATAGCACCCGAATAATAGCCATCAAGATCCCGGGAATGATAAATGCAATACATTTTATTTAGGGTTTATAGTTTGTTTGCTCTTTTCTTGCTTCATCATTTCTTCCATACGTGCCTGAAAGCCTAATCTTTTTTTAGGTTCATTTGCATGCACGTTGTTTCTCAAAGTATGTTTCAGGTTCTTATTATCAGCTTTTTTTAATATTAAATAAGATATATAAATGCCTGCTATAACCAACAGATAAATTGCTGTTACAATCCATAGTGGTGAAAGTACCCAAATCCATGACCGGGTGATAACCTTGCATATCTTTAGTACAATAAATGTGATGGTTAAAGCCCCGGTAAATCCTATGCCGGAACTGGAAGATGATGATGAATTTGCCATTTAGTTTAAGATTTTTTAGTTTGAAATATTGTTGATGGTGTTGTGATTCTTTCGGGTGGATAATTACCAACTGCTCTATGTACATCAGATAATGCACGTTTTAAATAAATGATTTGATCATCAAGCCGTTTCACCCTGGTTCGGGCATTGTCGCATTCTTTTGAATAAATTACATAATCATCCATGCTTGCAGTCCGTTTCATTTTCTCCAAATAGATGAAGAATACATTTTTCCAATGTGCATGTTCAGCATTAAGCCTCATAAGTTGTTCTTGAAAGCTGATTGAATCAGGTTGTGGGATTGGTGCCGGTGGTGGTGGTGCAGTTTGTGTTCCACCTGGCTTTTCTTCCCATTTTGGCAGTCTTAATATAATTGTAATTATACATATAACCACTACCATGTATATAAAACATTCAAGGTTGCTTGGTGGATTAATCATTGGGTTCCCCTTCTTCATTAAAAGTAAATACTGCCATCGGTTGAAAACGGTGCCCCAATGTACGAATCATTACGGGCCTGCCTGCAAGGAAGGCTTCAATATCTTCTTTGTTTGGCAACCATCCTGTTAAAACATACTCAACAATACAGGGATCACCTTCAGCATCAACCGCTTCCATTGCACCACGAAAGGCAGTTATTGGAAAGCAATCTTCATCCTTCATGCTTTCAGGCTTGGATAGGGTTAAATTATACCCCGGTAAATCTATGCACCTCATTTGAACCTGGTTTTTAAGTACATCCGAATCATTCTATATTTGAAATACCATCTTACAACCCACCTTCTGTGAAGCCAATCATGCTGATCCATCAGAAGCAAATACTTTTTGTTCAGGTCCAGGTGTTCTTGCTTCCAAAGTTTGGATATACCCTTTTGTTCATTAAGTTTGAACTGTAATGATTTAACCAATTCCCTATTAGGGTTCAGTTCCAATTCCCATTCATTCTTCCAATTAAGGGTGAAAATAATATCATCACATTCTACTTTGGCACTGGAATCAGATATTCGATTGACCGGAACCATGCTTGGTGGTATAATAACCCTTCTTTCACGGCTTCTTTCTTCATTTGGATTGGGAAGTGTATCCATCACTTGACGCAAAGCGGTTGCAGTTAGTTTCATATTGAAATGTTTTTTAAGTTCATTTCAAAGATAGAAGATATTTATTGAAATAAAAAAAGTCAATAACCTTGATGATCATTGACTTTGCAACATTGCACTATTGATTGCGGTTGCTAATACCGGGGGTGTTCCGCTTTCGCCTTACCATTACAAATATAAAATAAAAAAGCCCTGCGAGCGAATCAGGGCCTTTCCATAGATCATTGATGTAGACCGCACCAACGCTATTGATACAAACTTAAATATAAATCTTCTGATAGGCTAATCAAAACACCATCAACTTTAAATATCCAATTACCCTTTTGATGCCTTACAGTATATCCCCGGCCCAAATGCTCAAAGAATGTTGTTTTTAATTTATAAGCTTCTGTAATCATTTTAATTTTCTGCTTTTTTTATGTTTATTGTGTTTGAATGTTCTTTGATGGCATATTGAAGGTAAGTGCAAATTCATATTGCCCCAAGTTAGTTTCATATTCAGCAAATGATGCAGTATTAACAATAACCGTTTGCCATTTCAAAGGGTTTTGGCCGGTAAGTATCTGCACTTTCGGGCTGAACTTCATGGATTGGCAACCCTTAATATCATCAACAGACATATCCACTGCATGCACCTGAACCTTTTCTGAAGCTGATTTGCTGATCACATCTTCAATGGATTGTTCGTTTTCCCAATCATCAACATACCTGGTTATAAGTTGGGCATTCTGCACATCCAGGTTGTGTTCCTGATTGAAGATGAACCTGTAATAATTCCATGATCCTGTTAAGCCTATCCACCGCAAATACACGCTGTTATAATCACAATTTTTATCTATCCTGACTATCTGATCAGAAACCACCTGTTGTGGATTGCCCCCCGAATTATCATAGAAGATGCCTATCTTGATAAAGTAAACATCATCAGCAAAATCATTATCTATCAATAGCCGGTTCAGGCCAACGTGTTCAACAATTGGGGTATTGAAAAATGACTGTTCACCAATAATGAACTTGCTGCCATCTTCATTAAGTATGTAACTGCTATCTTCATTTAACAGGAATGTTGTGATGGATGATCCACCCCCGATAACTTCACGGTTAATATCCAATAAGGTTATTTTTGAATACAACTGCCTGCCTGCAACCTTTTCACTATAAATAAATGAAAGATCAAAAGGGAATGTTAAGCTGTATACAGGTTCTTTGAATTCAGTAATCCATTTTGCAGATCGATTTGTAAAAGGAACGTATTCAATTAGATTACCCCCCCACTTATCACCAAGCTGCCTGGCTGTAAACACTACATAAAAAGGATCTTCCAACGGTATGAAGTCGCTTGTGTGCCCGGTGTTCCCATCAGCATCAATGGTTCCATCTTCCCAATGTTCAGCGTATGCGATCTGATAAGATGCAGAAAGGTTGGAATCCCGAAAGTTTATTTCAGTGTAATCACTATCATCTTTTATCTGAAGCAATGATTGCATGAAGTTTTTGAAATCAGCCTTAACCAACCCGGTTGCATCTGCACTGTTCTTTGATATTAAGGTTTTACCAGGTTGCCCGGTGATCGGATCATTGAATGTTATTTGAGTATAGATTTTATAGTACGGCTTCATGGTATCTGAATTCATGAACCCGGTGGTGGTGGTACTCCAAACCACATCACATGAAACACTGGATATGGTTGCAGCCAATACTTTGAACACCCCCGTATAAACATCAGTATTGATGTACACGTAAATTGCAATACCATTAACCCCGGCTGCTTTTTGTGTTGCAATGGCATTAACCAAAATTGTTAAATCACCATTGATGTTGAAAGTAACCCCGTGTATAGTGCGCAATGGCTGCACATCAGAATATAGTGATGCACTGGCAACTTCATAATCCTTTCGCTGATATTGAAACACAATAGGGTTGAAGGCAGCATTCCACCGGGAACGGCTCCCACCTATGTTTACGGATGGATCTTTTACAAGAAGGTTGGCAGTTGTTTGAATAGTTACCTGGCCATTAACAGCACAACCAATCGGGTTGGCATCCCTTAACCATACAGTTTTAACACCACCTGATAAGCCGGTGAATGTTTTTGAAGATTGGAAGGTGATGTTATCCAGGGAATATTCAATTGGCCCATAACTGGATGTGGCATTTACTGTAAGCACTGCATCATTGGCACCAATAAATGATTCATTGGTATTTTCAAATGATCTTAATACTAAGTCACACTGATTAACAGGTGGTGCCGGATCGGGTGCTTCTGATTGTGATGTGATCCTGAAGGATGTATTTACACCATGTGAGGGGTTTGTATCCCGAATAACACCTGTCCAAATTCCAGTCCATTGACCAGGTATTGTTGTTGTACCCGGTGTATCCACACCATTCAAGGTGATCACATAAGTAACAACAATATTATCACCGTTTACAGGATTGCCCGTTGCAGGATCAATAACAGAAATCCTTACTTGGCCAACAGTTTGTGTGCCTGATTGGAAAGTATTTGAATAGTCAATAATTGCAAGCTTTGCCATTATGCTGTTTGTTCTTGTGGAATGTAAATTGAATTGGATATTTCAACCTGGAATAATTCAGCCATGATACTTAATTGCTTAGTCATTACCCGATCAACATTTTCTTCTGATAGTGGAACATCAATGATGCCCGGTGTGCCTGGGTATCCATGTTCATGTATATGCTTGGCTATGATGTAGGAAAGCTTCACATCAATTCCTTTGGCTTCACACCACACGGCAATTTCTTCCCTTAATGTGGGATCACCGGCCGGTGTGCCTGGCTTGGTTGGCTTCCTGCCTTCCTGCAATGCGTATATCCACCACGGCCCGGTTAATTGTGCTTCATCATTGGTTGCAGTTACTTCCAGTTTCCTTTCAGTGCTTCCAGTGGCAACGCGGTTGGATAGGGCAAAGGATTTGATTAGATCAATCCTAAGTTCGGATACCACTTGCAACAACTGTTTTTGAACGTTTGCCATTTAGTTTGCTGAAAAATGCTTGTGAACCATTCTTGTTTTATCACCTGGATGTACGGGATCTGCCAACACCTGTTTAACGCTCTTATCAGGAATGATATTCCTAACATGCTTCAAGTATGTTATTGGAAGGTTATAAAGCTGCCAATGAAGCTGAAGCCTGATAAATGGTTTTGTAACAAGTTTGGTTGCCCGATCATCCATGATTGGGTATAAAGATAAATTAAAGTTTAATAAAAAAAGCCCTACCATTTTTAGTGGTAAGGCTTTCTGAAAAAATAAGTATTTGCGCTTATTGGATATAAAGAACGAACCACTAAGGGTTGATCAAATGTACTAAAAACAAAGTTTCTTATTATAAAATGTTTTCAGGTCCATGGTAAGGATACGGCCATAAAGATTTACATCATCCTTATTGAATATTGGTTTAGTCTTGGATGCATCACCAACGTTTACTTCAAACAGCTTCCTACCAACATTATCTTTGGCCTTGCATAGCCTGATCAGGAATTCATTTATTAGATCGGTAAGCTGCACATCCAGTACTTCACACTGTTCAGTGTTAGTGCCCAATTCAATTTTATAACCAAAGAATAAGAAGATGCTGAAGGTGTTATTGATTGAATAATTGTTGGTGTACTCATTACCAACACCCTGCAATGAATACATGAACACCACCGGGTTCAGTACATTTTCAATAACAGGTGGGGAAATAGGTGTTGGCCCCGGTGTAATCTTGACGGTTGATAATTCAACATCATCAATCTTCACGTTCAATTCGGCTTCAGTGCCGTAAATAAATGCAGGTGGGATTGCTGAACCCGAACCAACCATGCTTACTACAATAGCCTGAATTTCTGCTTTTAATGCCATTATACGGTGTGATTCATTTTTAATAATCTACCTGAATAGTATCTTCTATAACCATGAAGGTATGAATTGTGAACTAATATTTTACCGTTAATCTTTTCACCCCAAATTTTACCTTTCTTAATATCCATCCTTAAAGTGGATAAAGACCTGTTAAAAAGTTTTGAAAGTTCCTTTAATGAATAACAGTTTTTAAAGTGCAAATGACCAATGGCATCCTGAACCATTTTCATTTCATGATCATGGTTTTGCGGTGCTTCACCAATAACATTGTATTCAATTCCATCAATTATTTTCGTTGCCATTACTGTAAAGTTGCTTGATTGCTTCTTTCCTTATTGCCGTTATCAACTTCAATTTCAGAAATCTTTTTTAACACACGTTGCTTCTGTAAATATATTTGATTTTTCTGAATAAAGTTAGTGTTGGCATTATACTTCAATGTGAGTTCATCCCTTTCAGCAAGCAGCAGTTCATATTCTGATTTTTCGGGTGCAGCTTCAGCGATCACTTCAGGCTGTTCCTTCACTGCCTGGTTGATTCGGTTTTTACGGTTACGGTTTCTTTTTCCCATTATGAATTTTCTTTAATCATTAATTTCTGATAACGTTTTTGGTATTCGGCTTCAACCTTATTTAATCGCAATTTAGTTAATACCAACGAATAAGGCATAGCCATTATTTCATACCACTTGGTGAGATCACCACCGGCTAAACTATTTACCGTATTGTAGTACCCGAATATTTCAAACTTCTTAATGCCTGCTTTTTTCTCAATTGCTGTTTGAACACTTGATAATAACTTACTTTCGGTTTCAATAAGTTGGGATAATTTAAAAAAAAAAACGTTGCAATTGGTAAAGCCTGGGTGATAGGCAGCTTCACCACTTCTGATTCAAAGGCTTCAGCTTCATATTCATTGTAAGGCTTTTTTGTTGCAGGGCAAAAGAAGTATTGGGCTAAAACCCTTGCTGCTGATTTAAGTGATGGCTTAAAGTTTAACTGCCAATCTTCTTCACCAAAGAACTTTTGACATTCGTTTATTTCTTCAGCAATAATATCCCGGCAATTCAGGTAAGCCCCGGCCGGTTCCACTGAAAGGTTGGACATTACAGGGATTGTTCTTCCCATCAGCTTAACTTCTTTTGGGATGGTTGCCTGTTCCTGATACACATACTGTATCTGATGTGTGAGGCTTAATACGTGTTCATGGAATTGCTGAAAATCATCAATGTTACGCACATTGTAAAGCTGTTCACCCAACCCTGATAATACACCGATCACCTGCACTTCAGAAAGATCAGCATCCAGGCCAATCAGCATACCAAGTGTTATTTCTTCAAGGGTGGATGGTATGCTTACTTTTAGTTTACCGTCTGTTGTTTTAAGTATCTTGCTAATCATAATTTAGGGAAGTGCATTTTTGAATCCATAGTTAGTTGTTCTTTAAGTTCTACTTCGCTGATACCTGAAATTTGTAAAGGTTCCTGATTGATTGGCAATACTTCAAATGTTATTTCTTCAGCATCATAGTTTGATTCAATCACAATAAATCGGTAATCATTATACTGTTTTGAACCAAGACATTTTTCTATCTGTTCAACCATTGTTGGATTCATGCCATCTTCTTCACTTATTGGGTCCAGGCATGGCACCCGTACAACTATCAATGGCTTTGGCATCTTCTTATCCCTTCGGGCATCAATGATAACATTACGAATAACATCTACAATTACCAACACTACTAAAATGGCAATAACACTGAATGGATCTAAATTGTGCATGATGGTTTGTTTTGAATAGTTTGTTTTTTTATTGGGCTAAAAAGCAATGTATCATAATATATTCGTTCTGATGCTTCAGATGTAACGGATGCAAACCTTATTATTTCGCACTTTAATAAATCAGCATGTAAACCAAATTCACTGACAAAATAAGCATATTGTTCATCCTGATTTGGCCATTTTAAATAAGGTAAAAGATTATTTAAATCCACCACATCTACAATGATAGTATCCATTGATTGGATAGTATTTATTTTCACTTCACCGCTTATAAGATCAGTTAATTTATATTCAGCCATTAAAGTATATCCCCCCTTCTAAAACTCATATCAAGCAACACTTCCAACTTTCTGAAGTTACGTTGCATTTCCCGGTGGTGCATAAAATCAGAATAGGTTACATGATATTCAGAACTTCTTTGTGCAACAAGCACTTGATATTCCAGGCTGTAAAATTTGGTGATGGCAGCAAATATGATTAGGTACAATTCATAATCCCCTTTAAGCATTGCCCAATCAAATAAAGCAAGCAGGTTTTGGAAGTTAGGGATTGGCATTGTGATGATTATTAAGTTCGATCAAATGTAATGTTTATGCAACGTAATTTGCAACTGTATTTATCATTTCTTCTTTCAACTGCTTGTACATATCCTGAAGCTGCACTTTGGAAAACTTACCAATATTTATTTCCCTTACATTCCAGTGATCTTTGCCCAACCAGGTGCAGGAAGTCTTTATGAACTTATGGCCCGGCCGTGCTTTCTTCCCATTGAAATAATAATGTGACTTGAACTTTACCCGGCTTGCAATGTTAAGTGTTTTGCCCAATGAATCTGATGATATACTTCCCATAATTTTAACTGATCATACTGTTTATTACATCCCCAAAGCCTTCAGGCATTTCACGGTGTGGTAACCTGGATTTTGGTGTGCCGGTTGATTTGATCTTCAGCTTATTCAAAGCTACATAACGTAACGGATCAATCAAGTGGTTAAAGGTCCCGATTGGTTCATTAAGTGTTTTGCCGGTTCTGTCTTTTTTCCAAATGTATTTCCCTAATTCCATACGTAGGTGAATACTTTTACGGGTAACATTTATTCGGTAACGCTTAACAATATCAATCCCATTCTTCACACTATCAGCACCTTTTTTGGCTTCTTTTGTATTCCATCCCAACCGCTTTAATTCTTCAATACTCTTAGGTTCGGCACTATCACAAATTATTTCAATGTTTTTGCTTATCCCAAGATCCTTTAAATGATCACTTATATCAGGATTTGTTAACCCCTTTTTGTAAATCAGTTCATTCAACCATAGTTCACCATTTTGCATGTAGACTTCTAAACACCCGGTTTCATCATTGGTAAATCCAAAGTCAAGGCCCAAAGCAATCAGCTTGGCATCAATAGGTATATCAGCACAAATGAACCAATTCTTTATGATTAGGCCATCAATCTTTCCAGTTAGCCCCCGTGCGTAAACTTTCCATAATTCAATATCTTCATGAATAAGCCGTTCAATGCTTTCATGCATATCATCACTTATGAATGGGTTGGTTCGGTGATCACTGATAAAATTATCCACTGAAGGATAAACCTTTGGGTTGTTCAACACCTGTTCATGCACCCAAAATGATGCTGAAGGATTGTAATCCAGGAAGGTTTGCATTTCGGTTCTTCTTTGAAGCTGCTGAAATATGGGATAATCTATACCATTGGCTTCATTGATAAACAGGTAATCCCTTTTACCTGATCGGGCATCCTGTTCATTGTCGTAACTTTTAAATTCAATTATGCTACCATTATGGAATATCAGTTGCCTATCAGTTTTATTGTAATTTTTGATTTGGGTTTGTAAGATCGGTGAAGATTTGATTATTCTTCCCATATCACTAATTGGGCCTGATTTTAGATTCGGTACATCCTGGCCAACAACTGTTATTCTTAGATCGGATGTTTCAACAGCATGGCTTGCCAACACCTGAAGGATACTGTAAGTCTTTCCCGACCAGGTTCCCCCCTGGTTGTTTACAATCTTGGCAATTGAATTTCGGTTTGCTTCAAATACAATGGATGCTTCAAACATTATTTTTCCCTGGGTTCATCTTCTGTTAATCCTTCTTCAATTATAATATCCTTTTCGGATGTGTGCAGGGATATTTTGCCGGTGGAATGAATGATGCTGATTGTTGGGTTGATGCGTTCCCCTTCTGAAGTCATATCAATTTCTTGTTTTGGTGCACCATACCCTGAATCCATCAGTAGCTTGTAAGATTGGTTATCACCATCAATGGCTTTCTTCACCTGAACCAAAGTCATGACTTCTTCCATTGTCATTTTCTTAGGCATCTTGGGCGCAATTTTTCTTAAATCAAGTTCTTTATCATCAGGTAGCGTTGCAAGCATTCCCAATACCCTTCTTGCAATAGTGTTCCTATTTAACGCACCTTTTGGCTTCCCTTTCGGGTTCCCTGATTCCCCCGGCTTGAATGGTGTTGCCCCTTTTGGTATTTCCCCTTCTACAAATGGCATAAATCTTTACTGTTATGTTACTGTAAGCTGTTAAAGTTATTACTGCTTATTACCTCAAATCTACATATTGAAGCGCAATAAATGCAAATACGTTATATTATTCTATTGAAATGGTGTTTTTTGGAATAAGATTTGGCTTATTCTATTATTTGGAATTGGTATAAATGATTGTTTATATTTGCTGTTGAACTTAATACTTTTCAATTATGTATAAACATTACAAAAAGCTTATAGGCTTTCAATTCATTACCATCACTGAAGATCAGTTTAAACAGGAAAAGACATTCAGCAAGCTACATTCGGTGTGGGTGCCGTTATGCTTCATGAAGAAACTGATACAATCGTTTTGCTTCCTGTTGAGCATATCAGATATGCTTATGTTCCTACATCGGAAACGGTTAAAGCTTTTTTACATGATCACTATGTTAATAATCCAAAAAAGAAATCATGATGGAATATAGAATATTGGAATCAAAAGGCTTCTTTACCATTCAGGTAAAAGAGATCATCACCAAAACTTCAGGCTTCCTTTGGTGGAAAAAATCAGAACAGGTTGAACAATGGGTATGTGCTGATGAACTTGGTTATCCATACCATTTTTATAGTTATCCCCGGCTTAATATTTTTAGACCTATGAAGTCATTTGGCACACTGGAAGCTGCCAATGCCCGTATCAAAGTTTTACTTTCACCACCTGTAATTCACTATCCATCATGAACAAATTCCAAAAAGAAAAACTGAAGGCTTTAAATAAGCTTTACCGGGAACGTGCCTATCTTGGGCATAAAGCACACCATTTATCTGTTAACAGACTCCCCAAAATGCGTTCATCCAAACGGATTAAGCACGGTATCATGCAACTGTTTAACCTGGCTATCAAATACGAATCCCTTACTTTTCAAATGCTTGCTGTTGCAGCCCAACCAATGCCTAATAAATTTCCAAAGGGTGGTTCATGCTCTGAAGTTATGATCACTGATCTTCCTATTCATTGCGATCCACACCGGGCACCCGAACAGGTTATTATGATCAACCCAAATACCAAACTACCAAAACGTGTTGCCATCATTGGTGGTGGTATGAGCACCGGCAAAACGGCTGCAATTCTTTCACACAATAATGGTATTCATATAGCTGAAAGCCTTGCTGAAGTAATGCGTAAACGTTTTAAATCTGAATAATATGCCCGGAATAACTAAACTGGAAGCTATAGAACAATTTTGTGCCAAGCTGCAAACTGAACTGATTGCCGGGCTTGAAGAAGGAAGAACAGTTGTTGTTGATGTGATGCACCTGAAGAACGATCTGATCAGTTCCGGCATTATAAAAGTTTCAATTACTTTACCCATGGATCTTGAAGGTGGGTTTATTGCCCTGGAAGCCGATGCAGATAATTTTAAATTTCATAAAGACTTTTGAATGAAATCATTTAGCGTTTGGAGTGAAGGCTATGCAGCAACAGGTGAAAGTTCACCGGCTGAATTTCTTGGAGTATTTGAAGGGAAGAACTTTAAGGATGCCTGTTATAATGCTTTAGTAAAATTGGAATGGGATTTATCATACTACAATTCCAAATCAAATTCTTATTGGGCTTGTAGGTTTTACGACAATGAAATCGATGCACGTAAAAATTTCGGATAGGCAATTCAGCCCCTACAATTAATTATTTTCATTCCGGCATACAATGCCATCATTTACATGCCGTTCATAACAGGCACCAAAGAAAGAAGCCCTTTAGCGTTTAAACTAAAGGGCTTTGTTATTTACCTTTTTGCGGTGATCTGTTTCTTCAGCCTTTCGTATTCCTGGGCTTTCTGAAATTCCCAACCGGCTGCTGAATGATATGCCGGTGCATTTTTGGGCCAAGTAACCTGCTGACTTAATAGTTTCATACTTGATAGAATTAAATTTTTTGACTTTTGAATCGTTTGTTGTGCTGTCATGATCTTGTTTTTGGTTCTTTTACGGATAACTGTATTGAAAGGTTACAATTATTTTAAAATTTTTAATGTGGTTGAATCAAACCAACATAATGTATATGGTGGTGCAGGTAAATCCATCATATCTTTACCAAAAATTGGAACAAATGTAATATTCAGATACTTCCTGCCAGTTTTGAAATATATCCTGTATTTACGTCTTACATGCCCAATTCTTCCATTACCATTAATTACAAATGTGCTCATATTATGCTAATGATATTTTAAGGTTTAAAGTAATTGCGATCTTGATATATAAATCAATTTCGGTTGAATACTGGCCAAGTTCAATCTTGCTGATTGTTCCGGCTGTTGTGCCTATGGCTTCACCCACTTGCTGCAAGGTAAGGTTGGCAGCTTTGCGTGTTTCCTTCAATTTGGCACCCAATTGTTTGCGGTATTCAAGAACGTATTCCTGATCAATGTTTGTTTGCTTTGGCATGGCTATTTTTTGAAAAGTTTGTTAATCTGTTTTTCTGTAAGTGCTAAGTAGTAATCCCCCTGCATGTTGTATGAATAAAAAGTAACATGGCAGTTGGCAAATTGTCTGTATGGGAATTCACCCTTTTTGGCTGATGCACCAATCGATATTGAAGTAATTGATATTTGATTTTTTAAAAGGAATTTCAAGAACTTATCCTTAGTTACGGTTATCAGTTTTTCAACATCCTTCCTATTGTCCACCGGCTGACATGGTAATAAATCAGCCTGAATTTCCGTGCATCTCATATCATCCTTCCCGTTTTCATGTAAGCTTCATGTTGCATGTTGCTATACTGTTCTTCACAAAAAGACTTCAAATCGAATTCAGGATCATCAGGAATGGTTTTACCACTGACTAATGTTATCTGCCTAATGATGGCAAAGGCACCATCCACATCACCTTCAATATCGAAATCAACCAATGCTTCAACTTCAGCACCGTTCACGGTAACTGTTGTTTTTAACTGATTGATGTTTTCTATGGATACATTGAAGGTATTTGGAACCCGACTGCTTAAAATTTCTTTTGCCTGGGTTTCATCTTCAGCATCAAGAAAGGTAATTTTTGTTGGCCCAAGCAAGTTAGCCTGATAGCAAATTCTAAATGTGTTCATGATAATTGGTTTTATACCACCAAAAGCCCGCGTGTTAGGCGGGCTGATGTTTAGAATAAATTAGGTTTTATCTTGGATCAAAAACAGAAATGTTTTTATCACCACCTTGCATTGTATATCCCTTACCGACCCAAACACGACCGTTATATGAAATGTAATGTGTTTGATTGCCATTATCATCAAATATTTCACCGTTTGGCCATTTACTTGCACCCTGACCGCTTTTATCCCTTAGATCACAAAATATTTTAGATGCTTCTTCAATTGTAGAAACCTGATAGGTTTTCTTTTTTAATATTAGTTTCATGATGATTAGTATTTAGGTAAGTGACCAAAAGTTAAATAACAGATTATAGCCGGGATAGCTATAACGATCAATACTAATCCTAATTGGGAATTGCTTGCTGAACCACTGAAGGTTGCCTGGAAAGCTGTTGTTAAATTTTTCATATTGTTCTTGCAGAGTTTTAAAAGCTGCACCGCTTTTTTAATGTTGATATAAAGATATGTATAATTATTATCCCGCGCAAATTTATTTGAAAATAATTTAAATAAAAAAACCACCATAAGCTTTTGCACTTATGATGGCCTCACAACATTTCAAATTTTAATCCGTATCAAATATACTATTCTTCAAGCCATTCAACAATAGCATTGTTATTATCCCAACCTGGTTCTTTGCCGTCCGATCTCCAACTTTTTGTTTTTTTAAAGTAGGTGTATTGGTGAATTTGACCTTCAGAATCTTTAGTATAAACCTTTACACCATCATGTGGCATACCTTCTGTTACATTAATCCACTTCCCGCGTAATACTTTTGATTTGGTTCTTAACCCTTCAAAGAAGCCTTCAATCAATTTGTAATCATCATCTGTTCCATTCTTACCAACCATTTGATAAGCTGCCTGTTTCATCAGGTTGATGTTTTCATCGGGATTGATGGAATCCCTTTCATCATCATACTGCCAATTGTACCCGGCCGGGTTTTGTGAAATGTGAACAACTGAAGTTCGATCCTGCATAGCCCCGCAATCAGGAATGATTTTAAGGTTTACACATACCGGTCCCCAAATACGGGTGATAATAGCAGGAATGGGATCATGATTGTGGTTTGACTTTGCGATTGCATCATCAGGGTTTGGGGTGAACAACACTATGCTGCCAACCCTGGGTTGTTTTGGGTAATTCATAAATTGTAAAGTTTTAAAGATGTAAAATTGTAAAGCATAAAGATATACTGCTGAAGCGTGACATTTTACACATCAAAATTTAGGCAACAAAAAAGCCCGGCTATTAACCAGGCTTCCAAATAATTTTAATTCTGCTATTATAAATGATAGGTGATCATCACAGCAGGCAAAACATTTGCTGTTAAAGTCTTATCAAAAGTATTGTTTATTCGTTTTATACCGTTGGGATTAGCAGATCCACCAAACCAAAATAAAACCTCTCCCCCTGGGAAATTAGTGCCTGTTTTACCATTCAGGTTAATCCAATTTATTTTATTGTTACTGATAGTGACATTTGTTTTGCTTCCTAAAGCAACTATGCCATCATGTGCAACAGAACTTTTAATAAGGCTTACACCGATATTTGAATCAATCAACACGTTGGTATGCGTACCACCGTTATATGTATTAGCCTGGATGAATGCAGCACCATTGTTAACACCAGTGTTTTTAACAACATCAATGTTTAAACCATTATCTAATGTAATACCCGCGCCTGTTCCTAAATTAAATCCGTCAACAATCATCCCTCCCCTGATCTTATTTCCACTAACCAAAAAATGGCTTGCTGAAGTACCCGAACAATTAACCAGGTTGATTATATCATGTGGGTTTACACAAACGCCCGGAACGTTTTCAATAATATTATCCTTTACTTCGTTACCGGCACCTGTTACACTTTCAAATCTGATGGCATGGGCAAAATCACCTAAGTATATTTTAGGTTCGTAAAGGTTTAATAATTGATTAGAATTTACTTTTATGTTAGTTCCACCTTTTACCCTGAAAAAGTTACAGTACATCGTACCAAAGTTAAAAGTGGCTGTAACGTTGGTGCAATTATTGAAAGTAACAGCATAAGCATTTGTTCCTTTACCACCGTTAAAAGTGCATAGGTTAACCACTATGTTAGTGCAGTTATTGAAAACCAATGATTTACCTGTTATCGTTTTTGATACTAAGGTTATATTGCTTTGATTATTATACGTCAATACCTGAAGTTCAGGTCCACCCGGATTTTTACCATCACCCGGTTGAGTAACAACAGGTGGAACATACTTTTTAATAACACTATCAACTGTTGTTGTAGTGGTTTTTACTACGGTATCCAGGTTTGCTTTTACTTGTCGCGTAACGCTGACTGTTGTTTGACCGAATGTGGAAATGGCAACTGCCATACACATCAAAAAGGTTAAGAGTTTTTTCATGCTGTTTTTAATTAAGTGATTTACTGCTTATTACTGCATCAAAGCTATAAAATTTCTGTCCAACTTTATACAAATCTGTTACAACGGTTGTGCCCAAAGATTTGTGTCCAGGATCACACAAATTTGTTGCAACAGTTTCAGCCGGGAATTTCTGTCCGATTTTACAGAAATCTTTCG
>Ga0193727_1000007_pt1 | contig 58136 bp, 81 predicted proteins | sample H2c2metaG_FD_143051 | JGI IMG/M metagenome (GOLD analysis project Ga0193727, IMG submission 143051) | Soil microbial communities from a riparian zone of the East river system, Colorado, United States - H2c2 | ecosystem: Environmental > Terrestrial > Soil > Riparian zone | place: USA: East River...
ACTAGATTTAGGTTCCTAGCCAATGATGCCCCGCATAAAAGTCTACACGATAATACTATAGCGGAAAAACACAAAGTTGATTATTCAAGATTTAATCTTAATCAGAAGAGGGAATATTGGGATAATTATCTTAAAACACTAAAATCTGGAGATAGTTTCATAGAACTATGCTCAAATCGAATTGATATAAGAAGATCGGCTAGTCGATTAGGATATAAAGTAATTAGTAAAAACACAGAAGATAAAGGCATAACTAGATTTTGGGTTGTAAAATGAAATTAGGAGATAAGGTTGTTTATTTGGAAAGACCTAATGAAGTGTATATAGTGAATAACCTAGTATCCTTTGGAACAGACAAAGACATTCAATGTGTAAACGAGAAAAACAAAGCTATTATATATAACTTACCTAAAATCAAATTAATTGCGTACCCTTTAACAAGATTACAAAAAGTAATCTACGGAGTAAATTAAATGAAAAACTGGTTACTTAAACTATATCATGCTTTTTTAAAAGGTCTATCAAAATACTTAGTTACGGAATTAAAAGAATTTATGTTTGAAGAAATCTATAAAAGATATAAGTTTGAAAAATGGGTTTCTCTTAACGGGGAATTTATAGTTCGTCAGAGAGCTATATCTGCAATGGAAAATCAGAGGCGCCCTTCTGATGAAGAACTATATAATCGGTTCTCTAAAACCAGAATTAGTGACCGCCCTACATTAGATACTATCGATTTAGCTTCAAATACAGAAGAATAAGTATTAAAAAGTAAATAATATCATATACTTGTAATTATACTAAAATTATATGTCAAATTTATTGACATATCATAATAAGTCATATATTATTTATACAGGAGGAATAATGAAATTAATCAATAAATTAAAGTCTTACTTACCAACACCTTTACCAAAAGGGCTAACTGAGTTTAATATTTGGGCGGATAATATTATCGAATTATCAGGGAAATATGCTGATATCGATTCAATGAAATGGACCCTTTGTAACATTGTCTTAAGTTTGCCAACTACTTGTAATTCAAAACCAAAGAACCATTTTGTTAAAGTTTTGCATAAAGCAGCTGCTAACCAAGTAGTTTCTTATGCTATTAATGAAATTAAAGATAACCAAAAAAGAATGGCTGAAGAACAAGCCAAAAAACAAGAAGTAACAGCATCAGATAAGACAACAAGTGGCGAAGAAACGAAAACTTAATTATATCCAAGAACGGAATAAATGGTACGCGAAACTTAAAAAAGAAGGCTTTAAAGATATCGAGTCCTTAAGAGGACAGACAAAGGTAGATGAGTCTGATAGAATTGGTAGAAATACTTTTACTAGACTACCACAAGGCGCTGCATCTGAAAATAAACTTACTGTTTTACCCGGCGCAGATACCTCTAAGAATAGACGAGAACGGTTTAAAACTGCTTATATCGTTCATAAAGCTAAAGAAGACTATTATTATATGACAGAACAATTCCTTAACTCTTATGATTTTGAATCAGGCCTAGAAAAAGTAATATGGGAGTATCATTCTAATGGGATGTCTAAAAGAAATATAACTAAAACATTGTTAGGCGTAAAAATTAAAATCAATAGTACTAAAGTATGGCAGATCATAAATAAACTGTCAAAAATCATGAAAATAGAATTTGGAGTAAAGTAGTTGGACGATTTTTCAGAGTTATATGATATAAGAGACAGCGTGGATGACGACAGGAACTTCATTCTCTCTACGGCTTTACGTGGATTATATTATGGTGATAGTTGGTTCTCATTGATTCCCAAAGACATATTTATGGGGTATTATGAGCCTATTCTTAAAGCTATGATACTGAAGTGTAATGTTAAAGTCGCATGCCTTCCAGATGACCCGTCAGTCATCATAGGATATAGTATTTTAAGCCCAGATTATCAGGCAATTGTATGGGTATATGTAAAACAAGCATGGCGAAAAAAAGGTATAGCCAAATCTTTAGTCCCTAAGCATCCTATTGCTGTCATGCACCTTACTAGATTAGGCAAAACTTTATTAACTAAGTTTCCAACTACTATATTTAATCCATTCTTTCAACTTAACTAAAGGAGTTATAAATGAAAGGTTTTTCAAGCAGATTCATGAAACGAGATAAACAGGTTTCTCTTAAACCACAGCCGCCACGAGAAATCAGCGAAATTACTAAAGAATATTCAGAGCAACTAGGTAAAGCTGCTCAAGCTGGGTACCAAGTCTATGTATATCAAAAAGAATTGGCTCGATTAAATGACCGACTAGAACAGCTTAATCTAGAAGCTGCTAGTCGTAATAAACTAGACTTAGACACTAAGAAAAACGAGGTTGCAGATGAGCAAACTAAATAATACCAAGGTTGATTATGCTAGAGCCCACGGCACGGTATTTGTTCCAGATCTAGGACAATTTGGACCAGAGTTAAATGTAAAGACTCCAGGCGGTAGAATCAAGGATATGGAGATTGATGAGCCTTTTCTGGTAGTTACTATCGAAAACAATTTGAAACAGTTGGTTACTATTCCCGTACCTTTAGCGAATGTATCACATATGAGAACGGCTCCTAAAGTTGAAAAGAATAATAAAGCCTAATACGTCTCTTAAAGATGCTAGCGGTTCATATTATAATCCTTATGATAAATTAAGGCTTACTAGTATGTTCCCACAGCAAGATGCATTTGTTAAAGACGATTCAAGATATATAGCCGCGCAGTGTAGTCGCAGAGCCGGTAAATCTAACGGCCTGGCACTGCGTTTTTTTAACACAATGTACAAATACCCTGGTTGTTCCTGTATATACCTAGCCCTTACTAAAGACTCGGCTAAAGATATTATGTGGCCAGTACTTCAAGAATTGAACGATAAGTATAACCTTGGGTGTGAGTTTAAAGAGTCTAAGCTGATTATGACTCATCCTAATGGCTCAAGACTTATGCTTTATGGTGCAGACATGCCAAACTTTATAAGACGTCTTAAAGGACAGAAATCACCAGGTATAGGGGTTGATGAGAGTCAAGATTTTGGAGTACATTTAGAAAGTCTTATAAATGACGTTTTAACTCCTATGTTAGTAGATTATAAAGAATCATGGTTAGCCATTGTAGGAACACCAGGGCCAGTGCCTCAAGGATATTACTTTGAGGTGACTAATAATAAGAGATTTGGGTATAGTGTTCATAGCTGGACTATTTTAGATAATCCATACATTGTAGATGCCAAAGACTTCATAGCAGATATGATAGCCAAAAGAGAATGGCAACCTGATCATCCAACACTCCGTAGAGAGTGGAGAAATGAGTGGGTTTTAGATACCGAGTCTCTTTGGATTAGGTATAAAAAAGAGATTAATGATTTCGATACTTTACCCCTTGAAGTAAAGAAATGGAATTATGTCATGGGTATTGATATCGGGTTTAAAGATGCCGATGCCATTGCAGTACTAGCCTGGTCAGACGAGTGTAAGACTACATATCTAGTAGAAGAGATTATTACTACTAAACAAGATATTACTTCTCTTATGGAACAAATAGAAAGTACTCGCAAAAAGTATAATGCCTATAAAATGGTTATAGATCAAGGCGGTCTTGGCCTTAAAATAGCCGAAGAGATGCGTAGAAGGCATGCCGTTCCTGTAGAAGCTGCAGATAAGAAATTAAAGGCTGAGAATGTAGGTATATTAAACGACGAGCTTAGATTAGGTAAATTAAAGGCTAGGGCCAATTCTAGATTCGCTCAAGACAGCTATATGATCCAAATCGATTGGAAGCATAGCCGACCAGATAAAATAGTTATCAAGAAAGATCCTCATAGCGATATAATCGATGCCGTTCTCTACGCCCATAAAGAATCATATGCTTTTACATATGAGCCAGAGGTTAAGAAACCTAAGTACGGATCAAAAGAATGGGCAGAAGCTCAACAAGGCTCTATGTTTGAGGCTGAATTAGCTGGAATGCAGCAAGAACAAGACATTAATCGTAAATTATATGGTGATTTTGACTAATTATTACCTAATACGCTATATTAAGCCTCGGAGGGTATATTCTTCCATTTCTTAATAAAGCAAAAAAACCTCAAACTGGCGTTATAATTGCTACTAGATCACCTGATAAACAAAGTGATAATCAAGAAGATAGCCGTCCTCTTCAATCATGCGCTAAAGAACTTATAGACGCAGTACACGCAAAAGACCCTAATGCCGTAGAAACGGCTCTAAGATCCGCTTTTCAAATCCTAGACTCTGAGCCCCATGAAGAGGGTGAATATATCCAGCCTCATAATTACGAAGCATCTAAAACTAAATAAAGGAAATTATGCCCCTTATTAAATCAAAATCTAAAAAAGCATTCTCTAAAAACGTTGAAACAGAAATGGATTCAGGCAAACCTCAAAACCAGAGTCTTGCAATTGCATATTCTGTTAAACGTAAAGCTAAGAAAAAAGCATCTGGCGGTACTGTAAATTCTGGTAGTTCTACAATGAATTACGCTGATGGTGGCGATGTAGATCACGTTAAAGAATTAGACGAAACAAAACAAAAACTTTTTGATCATTTGCAAAATAGTAGATTTTCAAAACCAGATTCCGCTGAAAAAAAAGCAGATATAACTAGACTAAAAGCTAAAAAAGCAATGCATGAAGCTGCATTATCTTCAAAATACGCAGAAGGCGGCGAGATATCAGCTAAGACTGAGAAACGCTCAATGCCTAATATGAAATACAATGATTCTATGCAAGTAGGCGAAAACTCTAATAAAAAAGAGCTTATTGATGACCAATGGACTTCTCGCCCAGACATTAAACAAAGTACTAAAGGTATGAGAACAACTCCTATCAAGCACCCTAAAATGGTTGCATCAAATGTATTACAAGCACGCCTTCGTGATGAGGAAGATGACCTCCAAACCTCAGCAGGTGTTAATAATGGACCTCAACGTCAACCGCCTGAACATGACAATGAAGAAGACCCTAATCGACAAGGCAAGACTCCATATGATGAAGCAACTAGCCGCAGAGGCTATGCAAATGGCGGTACAGTAGATCCTGATCATTCAGGTAATACCCATAATCTTAAAGTAGACAACGAATATGGCGGTAATGCAGAAGAAGACAACCAAGAAGATCCAGCTGGTTTAACAGAAGATAATGATCAGATGCGCCCGGCTAAAGAAGAATATATGGCTGATCATATGCAAATGCTTGCAGAAGGCGGTATTGCAGATGAAGAAGAAATCGAACATGCAGCATCTATTGCAGCTGCTATCATGGCGCGACGTAAAATGGCATCTGGGGGTTCTGTTGAATCAGGTTCAGAAGATATGAATATGGCTGATGGCGGTCAAGTCGATATAGAAGATAACAACAATGAAGAGCCAAACGAGTATTATCATCTAAATGAAGAAGATGTACTAGATCATGATATGAATGCTGGCATGCCATCAAACGGTCAACCAAAAGATTCTAATGAACATGGTGATGTATTAGAAGACGAAGATGAGCACAGCGGTTCACTTGCATTTAAGATTCGCGCTAAATCTAAGAAACGTTCGCCTATCACAAGGTAAATAATGATTAAAGATATTAAAGACTTAGCCAAGGTTATATCACTTTGTCGTAAGACAGGTGTTGCCTTTCTTAAACTAGGTGATTTAGAACTCCAATTAGGTAATTCTCCTATTAAACCGTCTAAGTTCTTATCAGAGATTCCTGAAGCTAACTTGAAAATACCTAAACCTAATCTAATCGATCAAGGTCCAGATATCATCGAAACACCAAATGCATTATCAGAAGAGGATCAACTCTTCTATTCCGCTAGAGAGCATAATAACTAATGAAGGTTAAAGCCAGCAAAGCTCCTAACTCAGTTACTTTCAAGACAAAGCCAGACATGGCTAACATGACTCTTGAACAATGGTGGACAGTAAAGGACTCAGACAAGGCGGCATCTTTTATGCTGACTTCTGCCGCATATTTAAAAGAGTCTCAGAATTTTATATACCGACAAACATCAATATATGCAAGGCTTTATGGAAATCAGTCTCTATACTCTTTCGCTGGGGCCAATACGAATAAGATGGATGACCAGAAAGGGCTTCCGCAAGACCGCCCCACATTTAACCTCATACAGTCTGTTACTGACACGCTGGTCTCTAGGATATCGCAGAGTCGCCCTCAGCCTGTGTTCCTTACCGACAATGGCGATTACAAACAACGTAACCTCGCAAAAAAGCTCAATAATTTCATCCAAGGCGAGTTCTTCTCGACTAAGGCTTATGAAAAAGCCACAATAGCACTAAGAGATGCATTAGTCCAAGGCACTGGTATTCTTCATGTATATGAAACTCCTGATCATAAAGCCGAATTAGAAAGAGTACTTCTTACAGAGTTACTTATAGACCCTAATGAAGGTATGTATGGAAACCCGAGACAACTTTATCGTATGAAGTTAGTTGATCGTGATGTCCTTCATGCAGCATTCCCTAAACTAGAAGAAAAGATTATTCTAGCAGCTAAAGGTACCCCAGACAATAGCTCAGACTCATCTAAATAAGTATCAGACTTAGTAATGGTAGTAGAAGGATGGCATCTACGTTCAGGTAAGAATGCCAAAGACGGTAGACATACCTTGGCTATATCTACTGGCTCATTATTAGATGAAGAATATATCAAAGATAGATTCCCGTTCTCATTTATTCATTACTCACCAAGACTACTAGGTTTTTGGAGCCAAGGTGTAGCCGAACAGCTTATGGGAACGCAAATGGAGCTGAACTCAATTTTATACACTATCTCTAGAGCAATTAAACTAGTAGGTGTACCAAGAGTATTCCAAGAAGACGGTTCTAAAGTCCTTAATGCCGCCCATAACAATGAGATAGGCACGATAGTAAAGTATCGAGGTACTAAGCCAGAATATGTAGTAGCTCCTTGTAATGCCCCAGAATTATACGCCGAAAGGGATAAGCTCATATCTTATGGATACCAACAATCGGGGGTATCAGCCCTACAAGCATCTAGTCAAAAGCCTCAAGGCCTTGACTCAGGTGAAGCTATCCGAACGTATGACGATATTAGTACAGATCGTTTTGCTAGTCTTGCTCGTCGCTATGATAATCTTTTTATCGACTTAGCCTATCAAATAGTTGATCTTGCTAAGGATATCGCAACAGAACAAGGCGAGTATAGCACTGTTTATCCTAACAAGAATGGAACAAAAGAAATCGACCTTCCTAAAGCAGCAATGATAGAAGATGCATTCATTGTACAGTGCTTTACACAAAGCTCATTGCCTAAAGACCCAGCAGGTAGATTAGCCAAAGTAACTGAGATGGCACAAGCAGGTATGATAAGTCTTCAAGAAGCACGACGATTACTTGATTATCCTGATCTAGAACAGATAGAAAAGCTAGCTAATGCTGCCGAAGAGCGTATCTTATCGATACTTGATGATATCATAGAATCAGGTAAATACACAAGTCCAGACCCTTTCATGAACCTAGATCTTGCAACACAGCTAACAACCCAGTATATAAACCTATACGCCCCAGCTAAACTTGAAGAAGCAAAGATGGCTAAACTAAGAGACTTCTTTTCCCAAGTCCAAGACCTTAAACAAGCAGCACAACCTCCACAGGTAGCACCCCCTGGTGCTCCAGGAGCCTCACCACAAGACGGAAGCCCACAAGCCGTACCTCAGGCCCCAAATCAATCTCCTTTATTACCAAACGCTCCTCAGGCCTCTTAAAATATGAAAATACCATTTACTAAACTAGAGATAAATTTTTTGCATGTCCAAGACACTAGCCTTAAAGCATTCCCGGCAAATATACGAGCCCTAGACTTACGAAATAATGCAAAACTAATATTCCAATTAAAACTAACCGTACCAGGAGTAAAATAATGAAAATCATTCCAGTAGCTAGTCCACATGCCGTAGCCCCAGTAACAAGTAATGCTACTGCTGCTAGGGCTAAAGCCATAGAGGCATTTAAAGCCGCTTCACCCACACCTGATGTTAATACCCAGGCTCAACCTCCAGTAAATCCTAATTCAGTCCAAGTAGAAGAGCTAGGCGCAGTAAAAGCATCTCAAGCCCCTGAAACTACTGAAGAAACTGTAGAGCAAAAAGCCCAAGTTGAAGTCAAACCAGAACCAGCTAAACCTGTTTCTGAAGAATGGGCGAAACTTGCAAGACAAGAAAAAGCAATTCGTGCCAAAGCCCAACAACAAGAACAAGCCTTTAAACAACGTGAAGCAGCATTACTAGCTAGAGAATCAGAAGCCAAGTCCAAATCTGAGTTCAACCAAAAAGGCTATGTCTCATTAGACCGTATTAAAGCAGATATCCTAGGTGTAGCACAAGAAGCAGGTATCTCATATGATGAGATAGCTAATCAGATGCTTAACCCATCTAAAGTCGATCCTAGAACCCAAAGTCTATTAGACAAGATGCAAGCCAAAATAGACGCTCTTGAAAAATCTACTTCAGAAAACTCTACTAGACAGACTGAGGCTCAACAACAAGCCTATAACTCAGCTGTACGTCAAATCGAATTAGATACTAAAGCCTTGATTCGATCAGAACCAGATATTTTTGAAGCCATTAACCAAACAGGCTCTATTAAAGATGTAGTAGAACTCATCACAGAGACATTCAACAAAGATGGTATCCTCATGACTGTCGAAGAGGCAGCACATGAAGTAGAACAATACCTCGTAGAAGAGGCAGAAAAACTTAGTAATATGAAAAAAATCCAGAGCAAGCGAAATGCGGCCCAAGTACAAGCCACACCAGCTAAAACGCAGTCACCAAGCTCGCAATCTCAGACAAGTCAGTCAATAAAAACCTTGACAAATGCCACATCTAGCACCCGGAAGTTGGGAGCCAGAGAACGTGCTCTATTAGCATTTAAAGGCGAATTAACAAAATAATCTGACATGGTGTTGGGTTATAAATTTTAACATTAAGGAGAATTATTATGGCAGCAATTTTTGCCAATAGTTCGAATCAAATTGCAGCTCTTAAAGAGCTGTATACAGACGATTAATCCTTGTCGTCTGATGTTCGTGATCATGTATGAAGGAATACATGAAAGATCTAGTGTATAAGGAAAATCCATTCCTTGCACTAGTTCCAAAAGATGAGAGCCCCGACGGTTTTGCTGGTAAATATATTCCAGTTCCATTGGAATATGGCAATCCTCAAGGACGTTCTCATACATTTAGTAATGCGCAAAATCAACAAACAGCTACTTCGCTTGTTAGTTTTTTCGTGTTTGTTATTGAAGATTACCAATTGGTAACGATCACTAACTTACTTATGGAACAAACCAAAACAAACGCAGGTGCATTTGTAGATGCAGCAAAATTACAAATGGACGGTAGAGTCTGCCGCTCGACTTAGTAATAAGTCGATGAAAATTGGTCAAATACGGTGAAGGCTGAAATGCTAATACCGTGCTAAATACGTATCATAATAGGACGTATCAGTGTAACGCGTAGTACTTGAAACTGTCAACTAGATTTGATAGAATAAAATAGTACCAAGAGTGACCAAAAACCCTCGGGGTTTAAAATGTACGCTGAACTAGATCAAAAAATTTGTACTAAGGATGGACAATTACATTCATTATCAGATTTTCATAAGAATAAAAATCGTAAAGATGGTTATTCTGCTTGGTGTAAGATTTGTAAGTCTGAAGCAGATGCTAAAGGTTACAAAAATAATCCTAGCAAAATTAAGCTAGCTACTAAAATGTGGAAAGCTAAAAATTCTGATAAAGTAAAAGTATCAAATGCTGGATATAAGAAACGAAATCCAGATAAAGTGAATGCTAATACTAGAAAGTACAAACGAAAGAATAGAGGAGTAACTAATGCTAATACTGCTAAACGCAGAGCAGCATTATTACAAAGAACTCCCAAATGGTTATCAAAGACTGAACTAAATCAGATAAAAGATTTATACAAAGTCGCAGCAAAACTAACCATTTCTAGAGGAGTTTCTTATGAAGTAGATCACATTATTCCGCTGCAAGGCGAGAATATTAGTGGATTACATGTTCTTTCTAATTTACAGATTCTTACGCAAGATGAAAATATTCGTAAGAAAAATAGATATAAGATCTAGAAGTAAAGGATAAAAAGCCTTTACGATAACATGCGGGATTCCGCAATATCACGAACAATATCGCTAAACTCATTGGCGATATTAAACCCACTCTGATTGACTTGGACGCCTAGAAGTAGGTAACAGGGCGCAAGGCTTAGGCCAGCGTGAACGACTAAGTGAGAGGGCGGCGAAAGCTGATGCGATAGTCTGAGCTACCGTATAACATAATAAGCGGTAGAGGTTAGCAGAAATGACTAACCCCGGTTAACCCCGAGTAACAATCTGTTTGAGTTGTTTGGTGATGGTACAGCAACACGCGGTACGACTACAGCAGCATCGACTCAAGTCGGTGGTACAGCAGTAGGCGGAGTAACTCTCCCACTTTCAAATGCAAATCAAATCGTTGCATTCGAAGTAGGTCAGTTGCTTGTGGCTTCGGCTACACCAGGTGGTGCTCCAAGTACAGATACAGTCCTTGTAACTGCGGTTAACCGTGCAACAGGTGTGATTAATGGTACAGCGTCAGCTGCGACATTAAGCGCTAACTGGGCGATTGGTACAGGCGCGGCTTCATTGACAGTATCAGGTGATCTACCGTCTACAGGAGCAGCTAATACTGGCTCGTTTTTGGCTCTTTCAGGCTTAGCGGCTTGGATTCCAACAACTAGCCCAAGTACTACTGACTCTTTCTGGGGCGTGAATCGCAGTGCAGATCCTACAAGATTAGCTGGCCTACGGTTCAATGCCGCAAGTCAGACAATTGAAGAAGGTATCACTAATGCATTGGCATTCACTAACCGTGAAGGCGGTAAACCAGATCTTTGTATCATGGACTTTGCATCATATGCAGGACTTGTTAACGCATTAGGCGCTAAAGTCCAATACGTTGAGGTTAAGCACGATGAAGTAGAGGTTGCTTTCGAAGGTATCACGTTCCAATCAGCATATGGTCGTGTAACGATCCTGGCTGACCGCTCGTGCCCTCCGCAGACAGCTTATCTTCTTACCATGACTACATGGAAGATGCGAAGCCTTGGCAAAGTACCCCATATCCTTACTTATGGTATGGAAGGCCTAGAAGGCTTACGTGTAGGTAATGCAGATGCGTTAGAAATCCGAATTGGCTATTATGGCAATTTGATTTGTAGCGCTCCAGGCTTTAACTGTGTTGTAACTCTGTCAAGCTAACCTAACTAATAGAGCTTAATGTTCTATTTTGAGCCAAGATGTAAAAGTCTTGGCTTTTTCTTTTTTATGGTGTATTATTAATCTATGAAAACCACACAAGCGCGAATGTATGTTGAAGCAGTAAAATATTGTGATTATTATATTAACAGTGACAGGAGGAGCTTTAGATCTGGATGGCGCTCCCGCGACAAAGACCTCAAAGTTCAACTTGGGTTGCCGAATGAGTGTGACTTAGAAGAAGTGGTGCTGAAGATGAAAGAGGCGCTGAAGTTTACGACAGAATATTCAGGCGGGATATATCCCGAAGATGACCACGAACATTTGTGTAAGGCAAAAGTTAAATGTTATTTTGCCCTCGCGCCATTCAAGAAAGTGGAGTGATGAAAGAATTAATCGAGATATTTAGAATGACCGAAATTTCGCCTTCAATTCGGGCCAATCTATTATTCAAAATGGGTGAACTTATAAACTATCAATTTGCTTCTAACGTTACTGAGCCCGTTATTTTTGAATTGGTTTCTATCTTAGATCCAAAACATCCAATGTTATCAGACGAGCGCTTTAGACGATTGGCTGGAGTTAAACCATGACCTTCAAAGATGAGCGCGATGAGCGAACCATAAAATATGTCGGAGAAGCTAAATTAGATAACGGCTCCACAGATTGGAATAAAGCATTTTCGCAAATGAATTTCAGAAATGGCGCTAACTGGGCGCTGACAAGCGAGCTAGTGCGGCAGATGGCTGAGGCGCTAGTGAATTGCGAGCGTTATTTGCAATGGAATTCGTGTGATTTATCCACTAACGACAAAACAACTCAAAGACTTAAAGAGCAAATAGATGAGTGCAATAATGTTTTAGCCGCTTACCAAGCCGCCATTAAAGAGATTGAAGGGGAGAAGTGAAAAAATACATTCCTAAGTTAGTCGAAGGCACTGATGACCAATATAAAATTTATAACGAAGACAGAAGCGTAATGTTTTGCGGTGATCAACTAGATGAAGAGTTTGTGAAAGTTGAGGATGTTCTTTCGGCTATAGAAAGTGCTGAAGGCGATATTGATTATTTGGAATTTAAACTGAAAGCCAAGCCATGACAATCCCCACAACCACCCTTGTATCTTACGACTCAGCCGTGCCAGGCCATTATTACACTTGTGGATGTGGCTCTACTTTGGTTTTCGGTTTTAATAAAAAGATGCGTGGACATCACGGTGTTGACGTTGAATTTTATGATCCCTGGTATACACGACACGATGTCCATGAGTTAGAGCAAGAAGCTAAAATGGCGAGGATGTTATGACCGACGACAAGATAACGAGCATAAGATTATATTAATGGATAAAATTATATTGAAAGAAGTTAAACGTCAAGATAAAGGAGAATGGTAAAAATGAACGATCAAACAAAGACCCAGAAAGAATATCCAGATTTCTGTAATGAAGTCAATAGCTTAACATCAGAACAACTAAAGGCTCGTATCGTCCAACTTCAACAAGCCTTGTCTGAATCTGAAGAACATAAAAACTCTAATGAAGTCCTTCAAGCAGCTAAAGCCGAGATTAAAGAGCTTTCAGGCCCTTATCGTGATGTAAAAAAGGCAGTAAAATCTAAAACAGCATATATCTTAGAACTTTTACGAAATCAAGGTAAATAATGAGTAACGAAAATAGTATACTTTTAGAAGGTAATTGCTTAGACCGTCTTAAAGATCTAGACGATAATAGTATAGATTCGGTCGTGACCGATCCACCGTACGGTCTGTCGTTCATGGGAAAGAAATGGGATTACGACGTACCAAGTGTTGATCTATGGCGTGAAGTGTTTCGCGTACTTAAGCCTGGCGGTCATGTTCTTAGCTTTGGAGGAACTAGAACTTATCACCGTATGGTTGTTGCTATTGAGGATGCTGGATTTGAGATTAGAGATCAGGTTCAATGGCTTTATGGCTCTGGCTTCCCCAAGTCTCACGACATCTCAAAAGCGATAGATAAAGCGGCGGGCGAATCTCGCGCCACCGAATACAAACCAAATTTCAAAAACAACGATTATGGAAAAGGAATGGGCGGCGGCGAATGGAATGCACCAAGTGAACCGCCAAAGTCTGCAGACGCGAAACGCTGGCAAGGCTGGGGCACCGCTTTAAAACCCGCTAATGAGCCTATATGTCTAGCACGTAAGCCTTTAGAAAAAGGGTTAACTGTTGCCGAGAATGTTTTGAAGTACGGCACTGGAGCTTTGAATATTGATGCGAGTCGGATTGGCTTTGCAAATGAAGCCGACGCTAAAGCGGGACGTTCTGAAAGGCCTACAACTTCAAAAGGCTTTCAAGCTTATACCGAAGGTGAACACGACGCGCTTGATAGAAGTGATAGGTCTCATATAACAGGCCGCTGGCCAGCAAATATCATCCTCGACGAGACTGCCGCTGAAATGCTGGATGCGCAGAGTGGTGAGAGTAAATCTCAAGGCGGCGGTAAGAAAGCCGGAGTTAAGTACGGCTCAATTATGGGTAAAGTTTCAGACAAAGATATTGGGTCTGAGGGTTATTATGGCGACACTGGCGGAGCCTCACGTTTCTTTTACGTCGCGAAAGCCAGCAAAAAAGAACGCAATGCTGGGCTTGAGCGGATGCAAGATGGCGTCGTTACTGGCGAGCGTAATAATTCTGCGCAGGCCAATCATCATCCGACCGTTAAGCCAATAAAACTCATGGAATATCTCTGCCGAATGATCACTCCACCAAATGGAATAATCCTAGATCCGTTTATGGGCTCAGGCTCCACAGGCGTAGCAGCTGTAAAACTAGGGTATATATTTGTAGGTATAGAAATGAGCGAAGAGTATTTTGAAATCGCAGAAAAACGTATTAAAGTCTCATAGTAACGTCATTAAAAAGTCCATTTAATCACTATTTTACGCTCCAAGATAGTTTTGGATAGGTATATAGCTCCGCCTATATAAAACCTAACCTCTTCGGGAGCTTCTTTTTCTATATCATTCTGAATCTTTTTGGTATAAGATGATACCATGTCATCTGCTCCTGTATATCGAATATATGCGTCCCTAGTCTTTTTATTAGCCTCTGGATTATGACCAAAAGTAGTTATACCAGTAATTATCATTAAAAGGAATATACCACTTGACTCCATGTATTATATTAGCTCGATTTAAATAAAAAATCAATTAAAGTTTTTTATGTAATCTTCCGAATAGTCATAAGAGGTGATTATGAGAGTATATTTATTTAAAATAGTGACAATAACAGATTATACAGTTATTATGGGAGTATATGCTAGGAATTTTAAAGAAGCCCGTTCTATTGCAAATTCGACTTATCCTAATTCGATTATTATTCTTGTTTCGCAGGAATCCTAGATTTAAAGTAGGCGATACAGTCGTAAGTAAAACTGATCTTTATGTGTTTACGCCACCTACATATTATATGAAAGTAGTTAAAATAGAAAAAGATACTATTATTGTTAGACATCCTATAGCAATAATAGGCCTACTATTTTATCGACCAGACGATCTTGTTAAAATCGAGCTTACTAAATTAGAAAGGGTTATTTATGGATTTGAATAAAACTCGTAAAGACTATATAAAAACAGCTGAAATACAAGGCTTGTCTCGTAAAACTACAAAACAAGAACAAGAATGTATTGGATATGGCTGGGATATGTGTTTAAATGAAATAAAAGCTAAAGTAAAATTACTTTTACCCGATAAGGAATATAAGACATTAATGAAAGTCCTTAAATAGGATATATTATGGATAATAAGAAGTTTTTAGAAGAGTTAAACACTGCGACCAAAAAAAAAATTTAGGCAATTTTGTAGAAACCCCTTTTCAGGATTTAACTCCGGAATCAGCTGTTATTAGGTCTATGGATAATCTCATATCTACATATGGAGAAAGATTCGTAATAGATATGATTCTGGCGATTTATATTATCGGAGCAAGCAAATAATGAATAAAATCAACTATGAAAATAAAATAAAGTCTCTACTAAGGCCATTGTCTAGAGAATTCTGTGTAAGATTTGCGCTGTATTGTGCCAAGGATTCCCGCCAATACGCAGATCCTAAAGACTTAGCCTTAATAGACAAGGCACTGGACTTAGTAGAGAAATGGCTTAAAGACAAAGACTCTGTAACACAGCAAGAGCTTATAGATGTTGCTGATGTAGCTTACGCAGAGCATGTAACTAATGCAGCGGCTTATGCAGTTAATACAGCAGCTTATGCAGCTGATGCAGCAGTTTATGCAACTAATGCAGCAGATTATGCAGCTTATACAGCAGTTTATGCAGCAATTTATGTAGCGGATAACCAGAATAAACTAAAACAGCACTATGAATACTTACTAGGAATGATAAACGGTTTAACAAGATTAGAAAAGGTTATTTATGGGGTAACTTAAATTACCTAATACGCTATATTAAGGCTAGAGATATCCTCAAACCTTTCCCTTACGACTAACCGCAGTCAATAGGTGAGATCGCGGCTCAAGGCCTCTACGATCATATAGCGGTAATAGAGGATATTTATGGCTAATCGTAATTGGGCATCAGGCGGCAAAGTCTACTCGATGCACGTCTCTCCGGTACTTCTTGACTGCAATTTCGTAGTCGATTCAACAAATGGTAATGGATTAGGAATTAGGAGCCTTAAAGGCCCCGCTATCCAAAACGTTTTTATGCATACAACAGTCACCCCAGGAGCCGGTAATAATAACCTAAATGCTCCAAATGGAGTAGTAACTAACCCTAATCCTGCGGCTGGTACTATTATTGTACAACTACAAGACAACTATAATCGCTCATTCTCTGGTTTTGATTCTAGAATCAGCCCTGTATCAGGTACTCCTCTTACGGCTACTACTGCTGGCACCCCAGTCATTATAGTAAGCCTTGGTACTGCAACACTTGCTCAATGGCAAGCCAAAGGTCTACCACTAGGTGTAACACCTGCTGTTGGTGTAGCATTTTCTGCTACTGCAACTGGTACTATAGGTGGAGCTGCAACAGTAGAAATCGCCGCCGCTACAGGCACAGGAGTAGCCTCTATTGAGACTTTAGGTGACCCTAATACTACTATAGCTCCAGACCAAACAGTAAGTCCTACAGGTGCTTATATCATCCTACAATGCCGTGACTATGCAGGTGCTATTGTAGCTCCAGCAGACGGTAGTGTTATTAGTCTAGGTCTATATCTTAGTAATTCATCTATCTTAGTTCAAGGCGAATAACTCCACTAATTACAAGGAGTTAGTATGGCTGGAGCCCCAGGTATTCCTCAAGGGTTCTCGGTCCAAACCGGGAACCGAACAAATCTAATATCATGGTCGCTCTCAACAGGGGCGACTTCTTATACAATCCAACGTAGTCTAGATAATGTGACATTTACTGCATTGATCACTATTAGCGGTAGCCCATTAGCTACTAGCTATCTAGACAACGCAGTAATAGCAGGTACTCAGTATTGGTACAAAGTATGTGCTAGAAATACCGATTTTATAGGGAACGTATCATCAGGTTCTAACTCAATTACAGTAAGTAATACTGCTGGATTAGTGATAAATACTTCTATAACAGGCCTAGGCATTCCTGATAATACCACGATAACTTCGGTAGTTAGCTCTACCCAATTCAATATATCTGCTGTAGCAACAGCTACAGGATTTATGTTATTATCGAATAGCAACAGCCAATTTACAAGCTCTCAAGACATTGTTCCTACAGCTACAGGAGAGATGTCTTTAGGCCAGATCAGATTAATGTCTAGACAACGAGCAGATAGAGTTAATTCAAACTTCGTGACTGACTCCGAATGTAACCTTTATATCAATCAAGCCATGTTTGAATTATACGATTTGCTAGTTACGACTTATGAAGACTACTTTATCGGAACTCCTATCCAATTCTCTACTGATGGTAATACCTTCCAATTCCCATTACCCGATGGTGCTACTACTTATATGAATGGTATTAATACTAATACCACGATATTAGCCCCTCCACTCTATAAGTTAACTGGTGTAGATCTTGCTCTAAATAATGCTACTAATGCCTATGTAACTGTCAATAAGTTCAACTTCATCGATAGAAATCGTTTTGTATACCCAAATACAGCTAGTACTATTTACGGTGTATTCAATATGCAATATAGAATGCTTGGTAGTAATATTGAATTCATTCCTACGCCTACAGCAGGACAACAGATACGTCTTTGGTATATACCTAGAATGAATCAGCTTTTACAAGATACAGATATTACTACTCAAGGTATTTCTGGATGGATAGAGTATGTAATAGTTCGTACAGCTATATATATTTTAGCAAAAGAAGAAAGTGATATTTCTAATCTAGAACAACAACTAATCTTTCTTAAAACTAGGATCGAAGAATCAGCTTCTAATCGTGATGCAGGTCAACCAGATACTATCTCTGATACTAGATCAACTAGAGGCGGCGGATTTGGATCTGGCGGTTTTGGTTCGGGATGGAATGGAGGCTCAGCTGGCTGGTAAATATTTGAAACTATTTAGTTTTATTAAGTCTACGTTGATGCAAATCAGCAGGTTAGTCAATGGCTAATCTACCATTAAGACTTCCTATAGAGCAAATGCAAGTCAAATGGAGTTCTCAACTCAATCCTGTTATCTCTAACCCTGTAATTAATGGTCTTCAACTCACAAATATAAAGCTAACTACTGGTAATAACTCTGTGAATCATCTTTTAGGCCGCGACTTACAAGGCTGGATAATCGTAGGTATTAATGGTATCTCAGATATCTATGATACCCAAGCCACAAATCAACTTCCTAAACTTACTCTTAACCTTGTTTCTAGTGCTGATGTAATCGTCTCACTTTGGGTCTACTAATGGCTAATACAACTATAAGTCCTAATATGTCCCTTCCTTTACCAACTATAGGTCAAGATCCAGGTCCCGATTATGCATTGAATGTAAATGCTAGTTTGACTTTGCTTGATCAGCATGATCATTCATTTGGTAAAGGTGTACAGATTACTCCTTCAGGCATGAATATCAATTCTACGTTGTCATTAAATAACAATATATTGAGTATCGCACAAGCAGTTACATTCCAAGCCCAATCTGCCGCCTCTACATTACCACAAGGACTATCTGTAGCTCCGGGAGGAGAAAGTCCGCCTCAACAAGACTTGTTTTATACTCCTAATACAGGCATACCTATACAAATAACTAAGAATGGAATCGTTAATGCTACTGTGGCATCTATCCCAGGTGAGAGTTATGCAGCTGGTACCTTCTTTTGGACCCAAACCCAAGACTCTTTACCAACAAATCCAGCATCATTTGATATAGGTCAGATAACATTACGACCAAATATCTCCTCTACATCATTCGGAGTTACTTTAGTTCCTCCTTCAACTTCTACATATAATTTTGTCTTTCCCGGTTCATTACCTGCTTCTACTAAATTTTTAACTATAGATAATGCCGGTAATGTAGGAGATAATACAGATGTAGATAATTCTACGATAGTTATAACCAGTAATACAATAAAAGTACCTTCAGGCGGTATAACTACTACTCAAATAGCAAATCAAGGTGTTCAGACTGCTAATATCCAAGACGGCGCTGTTACTCAAGTCAAACGTGCTCCTTTAGGTATACAGGTATCAAGACAGTTCAGCTTTAATAAAACTATAGCTAGTTCTACAGGGTCTACATTAACATCAGATATAACTGTGAATTCATTTTCTTCTCCTAATATAACAATAGGAGGGCCTTCTCCAGCAGCTCAACAAGTATCTGTTAATGATCCTGTAACATTTACTACTTCAGGGACTTTACCATCAGGTATAGTATTAGGAGTCACGTATTTTGTTCTTACAGCGAGTTCTATAACCCACATAATCACTATCTCTGCAACTATGGGCGGGGCTACCTTGACATTCACTGGTGCTGGAACAGGTGTTGCTACAGCCCATTTCAATAATGTTTTAGTCAATATACCATCTACAGGAAGGCCTATTGCTATATCATTCCAAGCAGGATTCCAAGGAAGTGCATCTATAGATCTTAACTCTGGATCTAGTACAAATGGTTTTCAACTCCAAGTAATAAAAACACTTCCTACTGTCGCGGTAATAGCTACTATACAAACCGGAACTAATACTAGCTTAGATTTCGTGGCTCCTTCTGCTTATAATACGATAGACTACAATACAACAATAGATAACTACCAGTATCAATTAGGCGTATTTAATGCAGCTGGGGTATCTATTACTGCAACTATTACAGGCGTTTTAGTAGCATATGAGTTATAATGGCTTTAAATAAACAAACAGTTAACATTTCGTTCGGCAAGGGAATCGAGACTAAGACAGACCCTAATCAGATCCCATTAGACTCATTTCTCGCATTACATAACTCTGTATTTACTACTACTAATCGTCTTACTAAACGTAATGGATTCTCGAATATAACTACTCTCCCAAATCTATTTCTTTCTACTAACCTTACTACTCTATCAGATAATTTAATAGCTACAGGCTCTAATTTATATGCATTTTCTGAAGACACAAACCAATGGTATAATAAAGGCCTTACTCAGCCGATTCAACTCTCTACATTACCTATAGTCAGGGCATCTACATCTCAAGTATCTCCAGATGTAGCAGTAGCAGCAAATGGGCTTATATGTACTGTTTATGTAGATAATGGTGTTTCTTACTACCAAGTATCAGATTCTAGGACTGGGACTCAAATCCAATCTCGTACTGCTTTAGAATCTACAGCTACTAATCCAAGAGTATTTTTACTTGGAGTTCATTTCGTTATAACATACATGGCTACTATAGGATCAACTCCTACATTAAGATATATTGCAATGCTGACTAATAATATTCCTACAGCTTCAGCCCCTATAACTATTAGTTCATCTGTGTCAGCTATTACTGACGGATATGATGGTTTTATAGTAAATAACTCATTATACTTAGCTTGGTCTGCTTCTTCGTCTTCTGTAGAAGCTACATTCATGACATCTGCATTAAATATTGCTACCCCTGTATCTGTAGTTACTACTAATACCCAGCAATTCATGAGTGTTACAGCTGATACAGATAATTTAAGGATATATATAACTTATTGGTCATTTAATACAGCTGTTACAGCAAGTAACTCGTTTACTTATTCACTTTCGCCTGTTATGACTACTACATCTCCTACAGGAAGTTTATCAGATGATGTAAAAGAATTAACATCCATTGTATTCAATGGAGTATTAAATATATTTGTGCAAGTAAGAAATGTCTATTCTTCTACAACTATTCGTTCTGATCTTATTTTTACATCTACTATAACTCCCCCTGCAACTGTAGGGGCTGGAACTCCTACAGCATGGCAAATACTTCTTAGATCTGTAGGATTAGCTTCTAAGCCTTTTATACAAGGTGATACTATTTACATGATATCAACTTATGGAGAGCCTCCAACAGATTCTCCTCAGACATCTAATGAGCCTACATATTTTCTTATAGATAGTATAGGAAATGTTTATATGCGTTTAGCTCCTACTAATGGCGGGGGTTACGCGGCATCTCAAGTCCTACCAACCGTTAGTCTAAGTAATGGAAACTATTATACTCCTTATTTAATAAAAGACTTTCTAGCAACTGTAAATAAAACTACTAACCCAGGACAACCAACAAGTGCTATATACACACAAACTGGTATAAATCTTGCACAATTCACTATAAATAATACAGGTCAGTATTCGAATGAAATAGCTGGGGCCTTGCATTTAACAGGAGGCCAACTTTGGGAGTTCGATGGTGTAAAGCCAGTAGAGCATGGATTTCAACTCTACCCTGAAAATATATCATCTACAACTAATATAGTCGGTGGATTTTTAACCTCTCAACTTTATAACTATGTATTTACATATGAATGGACTGATAATGCTGGTAATTTGCATCGTAGTGCTCCTAGTATACCTTTATCAATAACTACTACAGGATCAGGTAATACAAGTTCTAATACATTATTAGTTCCTACTCTTAGGCTGACATATAAACAACCAACACCTATGGTATTGGCCACATTGCCTCTAGGAGCACCTACAGTTAATCCTATACGTATAGTAGGATATAGATGGTCCACGGCTCAACAAGTTTACTATCAATTTACTAGTCTTACATCTCCTGTAATGAATAGGCCGGATTTAGATGTAGTAAGCATAACAGATACACAATCAGACTCTCAAATACTGGGTAATGTAATTCTTTATACTACTGGTGGAGTTATAGAGGATATAGCAGCTCCAGCATCAATAGCATCTGCTTTGTTTGATAATAGACTTTGGCTAGTAGATGCCGAAGACCGGAACTTACTATGGTATAGTAAACAAGTAATCGAAAATGTGCCTGTAGAAATGTCAGATCTATTGACTATTTTTGTGGCTCCTACTTCTGGTGCACAAGGGTCTACAGGATCTATATCTGCTTTAAGTGCAATGGATGATAAACTCATCATTTTTAAGAAAGATGCTATTTACTATATCAACGGTGTTGGTCCTGATAACACAGGGGCAAATAGTTCTTATTCTGATCCTATCTTTATTACCTCTACTGTAGGTACTATTTTACCTAATTCTATTGTTCTTACGCCTAATGGACTTATGTTTCAATCCGATAAAGGTATATGGTTATTAGGAAGAGACCTCAGCTCTAGTTATATCGGTAGCCCTGTAGAGAGTTTTACTAGCTCAGCTACAGTATTATCTGCTAAAGCAATACCAAGTACAAACCAAGTTCGATTCATACTAGACAACAACATGACTTTGATGTATGATTATTTCCAAGGACAGTGGGGTACACATAGTAATATAGGGGCGATATCTAGTACATTGTATCAATCAGCCCACACTTACTTAAATTCGAATGGACAAATATTCAAAGAAACTCCTAATATGTTCCTTGATGGCTCTAGCCCTGTTTTGCTGTCTCTTACTACTGCTTGGATCAATGTAGCAGGACTTCAAGGATTTGAGCGTTTTTATTTCGGGTATTTATTAGGTAGCTATTTTACGCCATTTACATTGGACTTGAATATCTCGTATAACTACCAGAATGGCTCTCAGCAGAACATCAAGATCATCCCTAATAACTATGCTCCTAACTGGGGCGGTGAGGCTCTATGGGGCTCTGGAGGCCCTTGGGGCGGTAGTAAATCAGGAAATGTATTCGAGGCTCGTTTCTTTCCAGAAAAACAGAAATGTGAGAGTTTTCAAATCTCAATAACAGAAGTCTATGACTCATCGTTAGGAGTTTCTCCGGGTCAAGGTCTTTCTATATCAGGACTGGCTTTAGTAATAGGAACTAAAAAAGGTTATAGAACTCAATCAGCTGGAAGATCATTTGGATCTAATTAATTTTAGTCCCACTACGGTTTATCATTTTACCAAAAAGCCAAGGCCCAAAATCAGGTTTAAAATATTCAATAGGTCTTTGCCATCTTAACCCAGTAAACTTATAAAGCAAATCAAACGTTTCCCAAATAAAAACATATATATTGTATTTCATATTTATAGGATAGCACTTGTCATTACAGATAGCAAAAGAAATAGAAGTAGTCCCATTTAAATACGCCCATTTACCATTACTTTTAGAGATGCTAACAGATCAAAATACTCCTTGGGCAACCAAAGTATCAATGAAATCCTTGCCTAAGATAGGGTACATAGCGTTACTAAACAAACAGCCTGTAGCAGCAGGATTTCTTCGTAGAGTCGAATGCGATGAAGTAGCTCAAATCGATTGTCTTACTTCTAATCCTTGGTTCGGAAGTATTATAAGACACGCAGCTATAACAAATGTAGTAAATCGTTTAATAGAAGATGCTAAATTATTGAAACTCCAAGGAATAATAGCTTTTACTAAAGACCTTGGAGTATTATCTAGGGCTAAAGAACTAGGTTTTCAACAAAATGATGAGAAACTCGTAGTTCTTAAGTTATAGTTGATATTACTTATCTCTTCCAATAATATACGCCGATAGAATCGTATCTATAACGAATATCTCGCCATATGTAGATATAAGATTGTCCATAGATCTAATAACAGCTGATTCTGGGATTAAATTTTGAAAAGGCGTTTCTACCAAATCACCTAAATTATTTTCATTTGGAAACTCTAGTTCTTCTAAAAACTTTTTACTGTTCATAATATCTCCTGTTTATTTTAATGCTTTAATCCATTTAGAAATATCTTTTTTATTGACTTTCATATCATTCCTTTGTTAATAAACCATCTAGTCTTTAGTATACCTGAAGACTCTACCCATTCAAGTTTAATCCTATTACCGTCAATCTCTATAACCTTAAAGGTATAAGGCCCTATTTTAATCGCGCTCATGAATCACTCATCCGGTCATGTGCAGCATCTACTAGTGATGCTTGTTTATCCGCTGACCATGATCCATCATCGAATTGAGTCAATAACTCAGATAAATCATCTAAATCTAGATTATCAAGTTTGAAATCCACTAGGACTTCATTTCTACCGACTAAAGTAGCATTCAAGATCTGTGCCATCGGAATATCATCATCCCATTCAATTTCAAATTCTCCGAAAATCTCGATTTCTAGGCCTAAAGCAGCTTGAATAGCATTGAATCCTAACATTTCTAGTATAACAGGGCTAAGATCGATACCCATGATTTTACCTGTAAATTCATAGTATTTTACTTTAGTTAATTCTACTTTAATGTTTTTCATCTGGACTCCTTTGTTATGTTCTATATAGCTTATCGGGGTAATCTAACAGAACTTTAGGATTATTTCAATTAATTGTGTCTTATAATGCACCAAATACCTAATAATTGTGTCTTATAATGCACCAAATACCTAATACGCTATATTAAGCCTGTAGTTACGGCCTAATTCAACCAATAGAAGAGGTTTAGATGGGGTTCGTTTCCGGGTTGCTCGGCACTGCTGGCGGTGTTAATGGCACAGGTATAGATGCGCCATCTAAAGCCAATATACTTAACCCAACAACTACGGCTCAAGCTGGTACAGCATACAATGCCAACCAAGCAGCACTCAATCAACAAAACGCATTCTTAGCAGCTACCCAAGCCCAAAACGGTCTTGGGAACCAAACCTCGATATTCAATCAACTCCAAGGTGTTACTAATGGTACTGGTCCTAATCCAGCACAGGCTGGATTAGCTCAAGCCACGGGTGCCAATGTGGCTAATCAAGCCTCATTAATGGCCGGTCAAAGAGGCTCAGGAGCCAATGCAGGATTGATTGCACGTCAAGCAGCTATGCAAGGTGCTAATACCCAGCAACAAGCTGCAGGACAAGCCGCAACACTTCAAGCAACACAAAGTCTTAATGCCTTGAACTCTCAAGGTGCAATAGCTAATACCCAGGCAGGTCAACAAGCCGCTGCTACAGGTGCTAATACTGCTGCCCAACAAGGCGAACAATCCCAAATCTTAGGTGGAATAGCCTCTCAAAACAATGCTAATGTAGGCATGCAATCAAGTATTAATTCAGCTAATGCTGGATTAGCAGGTACATCTATGCAAGGTCAACAAAATCTATTAGGTGGTATTACTGGTGGAATAGGATCAGCTTTAGGATTAGCCCAAGGCGGTAAAGTTCCTAGTTATGCATCTGGCGGCGGAGTATATGCAGATACTACTACAGATAACTTCGATACTTCTAATCAAAGTCCAGTAGATGTCTCTGGTACAGGTATGACTATTACTCCACAAGCACCGACTACTCCTACATTATCTCAGCCTGGCCAATCACAAGTTAAAGGGCCTAAATCTAAAATGGCTCAGATGTTTGGTAGCCCAAATAAAAGTGGTCAACTTTCAGGTACAACTCTTGCAGGTAATACTATAGGTCAAGGTATCGGATCAGGAATAAAAGCATTATTTGGTCATAATGGTACAGCAGAAGTCAATAATGCAGCTGCTCAAGGAGCTGCACAAGCCCCCGGCGATACATCAGGCGGAACTATGGATAACTCAGGCCAATCAACTCCTGCAAATATCGGCGATATAAATAATGCCGAAATGAATGCAGCTCAAGGCGGTAAAGTACCAGCTATGCTATCTAAAGGAGAAGTGTATCTATCTCCTGATAAGGTAAAAGCAGTTTCTAAAGGTAAAAAAGATCCACTAAAAGCAGGAGAAAAAATACCTGGTAAACCAAAGCATCCAGGGAATGACTATCGCAATGATGTGGTGCCTAAGACGCTCAAAGAAGGCGGCATAGTAATACCAAATAATATAATTCAAGGCCCAAATCCTCATTGGAATGCTATGCGCTTTGTTCATCAAACGCTGAAAAATGGCAAAAAATAATGATTATTTATAAAGCTACTTCAAAGACTTCAGGCAAAAGCTATATTGGACAAACGCGAAGTTCATTAAGAGAACGTAGACAAGGTCATTACGATAATTTAAAAAGATATAAAAATGCTTTGGGTTTAGCCATTACAAAATACGGTAAAGATGATTTTGAATGGACTATTATTCAAACTTGTGAAAGTATTGAAGAATTAAATAAGGCAGAAATTAAATGCATTAAAGAATTTAACACTGTAACCCCTAATGGCTATAACTTAACTACTGGAGGAGAAGGCGGTTACATTAGATCTGAAGAAAATAGATTAAAAATAAGTAAATCTAAACTAGGAAAAACCCCTAAAAATCACTCTGCTTTATTTAAAAAGGGCCATAGACTTAGTCCTGAAAATGAGTTTAAAGGAACAGAAGTAATTAATTTAGAGAGCGGCGTTGTGTACAAAAGTATAAGAGATGCTGCTAAAGCTCATACTATTAATCATAGTACTTTAGCGTGGCGCTTACGACGTAAAACTACTAAGCAATTTGCGTATGTAGGAGCAGAGTAATGGCTAATATCAAATTAGATTTATCTAAAGTAAAACATGTTAAATCAGATGAAAGATCTACTACTCTTAGACATCAAGATGGTCATACAATCCACCTCCTTCATTCAGCATTAGCCCCAGAAAATAAAGCCCAGCTTCAAGCCCTTTCAAAAATCTCTAAAGATGCCTCACAATCCGTAGATCAAAAGATGGCCTATGGCGGTGACGCTGTACGTAAAGCAGGAGCAGATTTCAAAAAGTCTACCGGCGCTACTTATGGTATGACTCCAGAAACTCCTACTGTAAGTCATGTCGAAGGTGACGTAAGAACTCCCGAACAGAAATCTAAAGCTGAACATTACTATGATACTCCAGCGCCTTCAACTTCAGACCAAACTCCACAAAATACAGATGAAGACGGTTATCATAAAATGGCTAAAGGTGGAGAAGCCGAGTTAAGTGGATCTGGTTCTCCTGCTAATCCTATAGATAGACCTGATAAAGGTTTCGGATCTGTGATTGTTAAAGCCGAAGGCGGCAAAGTAGCCAAATACTGTATGTATTGTGGTGGTATGGCGCATGGCGGTGAGTGTACTTCAGATAAACCTATGATGGCTGAAGGCGGAGACCCAGTAGATCAAATCGATCAAGCTGTTCCTCAATATGCAAACAAAGTCTCTTTAGAAACACCTTCAGCTAAAGTCGAAGATAGTCGTAGTCCAGCCCAAGCCAGAACAGAAGCTCTTTATAACCAACAAAGCTCTGGTATGACTAATTTCGGTGCAGCTAAAGGTACTTTGCCAGATGAAGAACAGATGTTCGGACCTCAAGGTCAAGCTCCTCAAGCCTTTAATCCTGAGAATTATAAGATAGCCCAAACTCAATTTGCTGAAGAACAAGCCGATAATGCAGCTAAAATAGCCGGGGCTCAACAACAAGCAATCCAACAAAATCAAGTCCGTGCCCAAGCAGGACTTCCTTTACTACCAGTTCCTAATACACCTCAAGGACCACAAATACCTGGTTCTGAAGAAAGCCCGCCACCAGGGACAGATAATCCACAAGATCCATCAGGTCAAAAGGCTATTACAGCCGCAGCTACACAGACTGACCCTACAGATCCTTATGCAATGCTTCAGTCAGGTTATAAACAACAACTTGCTGGTATTCAAGGTAAAAGTTCTGCTGAACAACAACAAGCCAAGGCTAATGCCGATATATTGGCAACTGCTCAACAAGCCAAGGCTACAGCATTATCGAACTATCAAGATCAGTATGCCGATTTAGAACAAGAACGTCAGCATCATATATCTGATATTCGCGAAGGCTATATCGATCCAAACCGATATTGGACAGGCGATAAAGATGGCAATGGGTCTCATTCTAAGTTAGCAGCAGGAATAGGCATGATTCTTGCAGGTTTTAACCCAACAAATAAGCCTAATGCTGCAATCGAATTCCTTAAATACAATATGGATAAAAACATGCAAGCCCAAGTCGCAAATCTTGGCGCTAAAGAAAGTATGTTATCGGCTAATCTACGTCAATTCGGTAATATAAAAGACGCTACAGCTATGACTCAGCTTATGCAGTCCGATATGATACAGAATAGCCTACAACAAGCCGCAGCAACAGCTGCAACTCCTATGGCTAAAGCCGCTGCTTTAACAGCAGCAGGACAGCTAAAACAACAAGACGCTCCTATGTTCCAAGAATTCGCTATGCGTAGAGCCATGATGAATATGGCTAATAATGGTACAGGAGACACCAATTCAATAGAACATATGATGGGTTATATGCGTGCAATCAATCCTAAAGCCGCTGAAGAAATGGAATCTAGATATGTACCTGGAGTAGGTATAGGATCTGTTCCTGTTCCAGAACAAGGCCGTCAACAAATCATCTCATCAAAGAACGTAAATGATCTTATGAATGCCTCATTACAATTCTCAGCACAGCATAAAGGTTCATTAGATCCTCATGTATTAGCTCAAGCCAATACTATCCAACAACAGCTTATAGGATCTATTAAGAACGCCCAACACGATGGTGTGTATAAAGAATCTGAAGCCGATTTTCTTTTGAAACAAATCGGAGGTAATCCAGCCTCTTTCTTAGCTGGTATATCATCTGTGCCAAAGATTCAAGAACTCCAAAATATTAAACAAATGGAATATAAAAATCTTTTGAATACCTATGGTATCAAAGGAAAAGCCCTTCCTCAAACCTCTCAAAACGAAGGCCAAACCGCTACTAATCCCAAGACTGGCGAGAAGATCAAGATGGTTAATGGCAAATGGACATCGGCTAAGTAATGGATAGTCTTCCAGAAGGCTTTCAATTAGATCAAGATACTACTCCTACACAGACCTCTGTAGCGCCTAATAATGCCTTGCCACAAGCCCAGAATGATGCCCTACCGCAAGGCTTCCAATTAGACAGCGAAGCCCCTACAGACGTATCAGGCGCCGTTAAAGCCGGATTAGAAGGCTTAGGCAGAGGTGTATTAGGACCATTAGCAACAGCTGCCGAAAGCCATATTCTTCATGTCCCTAAAGCTGAGATGCTAAAGCGTCAAGAAGAGCACCCTATAGCCTCTACAATAGGCGAAGTAGGCGGTCTTGGTGCAGGAATGCTTACTGGTACAGGCGAAGCTGCATTAATGGAAGGCGCCGGTAAATTAGGTGCAGAGGCTGTAGGCCTTGGTAGGCCTGTTACATATCTAGCTAAAGTAGGTAGCTCTGCTGTAAAACAAGCAGTCGAAATGGCTGTTCTTCAAAGTTCTGATGAGACTTCTAAAATGCTCATGAATGACCCTAATACAAGTGCCGAGACTGCTTTAAGTAATATAGGATTAGCATCTGCATTAGGCGCAGGTACAGGAGCTTTCGTTACAGGAGCTTTATCTCCTTTATGGAAAGCCACGGTTGGCAATAAACTAGGCGGCGTATTAGAAGGCCTTAAGATGAAACTTAACGGCGAATCAATCTCAGATGTAATGAATGAGGCCAAAGACTTAGGGCTTCAATTAAAGCCTGAAGTAGCCGCAATGATGTCTGAAGACCCATTTACTAAGAATATCGCATCTAAATTGTCTCAAACAGATACAAGTATGGCTGGTCGAGGCTATCAAGAAAGTCTTGCTGATTTCAGGAAACAAGCCTCAGACTCTATATTAACCGAGACAGGCAAGACACCAGAAACATTGGGTAATCTAGAAGTATCTAAATATGATTCTGGTAAAGATTGGGCCAATACCCTTGCATCTAAATATGAAGAACAAATAGCTCCAAGTATTAAAGCCATGGAAGAAAGTAAACTTCGTTTAAAAGACGAGCCCTTGATCCCTGACCAAGTCACAAGAACTACTGATTATAGCAATCCTTATAATACAAAGATAGCTGAGAATAAAATACCTGGTACTACATCTAATCTATCAGGGTCAGTTAACCAACAAGCAATGTCTGAAGGATGGTTATCAGATAGAAACTCTGATACAGCTAGAATGATAAAAACAGCTACTAAAGATATAGCTAATGCTAAGACTTTAGGCGATTTAATAAAAACTTCTGAGAATATTGGTAAAAATACCAAGTCAACTCTTCCTTTCGGCCAGCAAACACCTTTATCTAGAGCTGGTGCCATTATTAAAGACATGATAGAAGATCATGCCAACCAGTTCACTATAGATAATGCAGGATCTAGAGGCTTAACAGAAGAGGTCCAAAAACTTCTTAAAGCCAAACAAGACTTTAAAGGAGTCGCTCAGATAAAGAATGCCTTAGACGATAGACTTAAGACAGGATCATCTGTTTCTGGGTTTGGTAAAGCATTGAGAGAAATGGGTACTACTGATGGTGAATCTGTATATAACCGTTTGAATGGTGCCAAGGATGTAAATCTTCTTCAGACTATACAAGAACATTATCCTGAAGTAGCAGATAAGATCCGCCAAGCTCATCTTGATAAATTAGTAAAATCATCTATGAAAGGTGAGGACTTTGACTCTACTAAGTTTATTAAAAATACTTTTAGTAAAGACAATGTAAGTCCAGAGCTTAGGAACTTTATATTCGATCCTCAAAAACAAGATAGACTTCAAAGACTTAATGAACTTTCTAGTAAACTTAATAATACAAACCATAACTTTAGTAATACAGCTAGAACTATTGATAAAATGACTCATGGTCATACAGGCGGGGCATTAGGCTATGCAGCTGCTTTATCTGGGCATTTAGGCGGTGCTTTGATAGCTCCATTAGCCTCATTTGGTATACGAGAAGGCAGCGACGCCGCTAGACTCAGCATGCTTAGATTCTTGGCATCAGAAGAGCCTATCAAAGCCGAAGGTTTTAAAGCCATGGCATCAATGATCCAGAATACTATTAAAGGCGGAACTGTTTTAAATAAAGCCGCCGTGAATGTACTTAAACCTGGAGCCCAAGTCGCAGTAATGCCTCATCTTAGACTTGTTGCAAATCGAGAAAAACTTGATAAACAAGTAGATAAATTCACGGCTTCTCCTGAGTCATTGATGTCTAAGACTCAAGGTGAGACAGGGCATTATCTCCCACAACACCAGGTAGCTTTAACTCAGGCCACGACACAACAAATCCAATATCTAAGCCAATTAAAGCCCAGACCTGTACAACCAAGTCCGTTAGATAAGCCTATTATGCCCTCAATGGCACAAAAAGCTGTTTATAACAAGGCTTTAGATATTGCTAATGACCCTACAATTATACTTCAGCATGTCAAAGATGGTACATTACAAATCCAAGATATGAAACATCTTGCTGCACTTTACCCTAATGTAATGAAATCAATGGCCCAAAGACTATCTAATGAAATGGGTACGGTTCGTACAAATGATACAGTCATTCCATATCATACAAGAATGGGATTAAGTGTGTTTTTAGGACAGGCCTTGGATAGTTCTATGCATCCACAGAATATCCAAGCAGCACAGGTATCTTTGATGCCTCAACAGTCTCAGAATCCTCAGCCCCAAAGCAAACAAAAGGGCTCACCATCAAAGATAGGCAACAAGACTAATGCAATGTATAAAACGCCTATTCAATCAGCCGAAGGTGATCGTAGTGATCGTGACTAAACACCTAATACGCTATATTACTAGGGCCATAAGCCCGTAATCCTAAAAGGAAGGCAATTATGTCGTCTCGCCCCTTATACCAACCAACTCCAGTCATTACTAACGGAGCAATGGTAGGTAATCTCACATCTGCAATAACAATCCTCTCTAATCTCTCAATGATGTCATATAGTTATACCTGGTCAGGAACATCTCCTGTAGGAACTATTGTAGTAGAGGTATCAAATGATTATACACAAGACTCTTCTGGTGCTACTGCTAACCCTGGAACATGGGATGCCCTTCCTTTATCTGTAGCACCTAGTGTATCAGGTAATACAGGCACAGGATTTGTCGATATCGATCAATTAGGAGCATACGCAATCCGTACTAGATATATCGCTACCTCAGGTACAGGTACTTTGAACGCAATCTTTAAAGGAAAAGTATCATGAGTTTTTATGCATTCTACCCACCAGCAAGTAGCGGAACCTCATCTAATGCCTCTGTAGGAGCTAATGGTGCAGCTGCACCTAGTTCTAGTACAGAGATTGCAGGAGTCAACCCTAGCGGTAATCTAACACCTGTATCAGTAGATAATGCAGGGAACGTAAATACAAATATCGTAGGAACTGTACCACTTCCTACGGGCGCATCAACTAGTGCATTACAAACTACTGGTAATACTTCTTTATCGACAATAGCAACTCAAACAAGTCATCTACCTACTTCTCTAGGCCAGACTACAATGGCTAATAGCCTTCCCGTAACTATAGCTTCTGATCAGTCTGCTATACCAGTAACGGGCAGTTTATCGATCTCTCCTACAACTGATACGACTCCAGCGACTCAAAACGTTACAACTCAAGATTTAGCATCTACAACTACAGCACAAGCTAATGGTCAGAACGCTATTACAGGCACTCCTACAGCAGGATCAGCTGCTAGTTTTGCCGTTACTTCTAGAGAATCAGTCGAAGTAGAAGTTACTGGTACTTGGGCGGGAACACTAGTATCTGAAGTTAGTATGGATTCAGGAGTAACTTGGTTCACTCGCGGTCTTAAACAAAGTGGTGCCTCTTATATTTCAAGTTCATTCACGGCTAAATTTCAAGGCGGATTGAACTTTACTGGTATGACTAATTATCGAATTAGAGCTACTACTGCTATGACTGGCACTGCTACAGTTCTTATCACGGCCTCATCTAATCCAGCTTCGATTACAGTCTCTAATCCGTTGACTCTTAGAGATTCTACAGTTCAGTCTATTACTGCAACAATCAAGCCGGCCTCTACAGCCGCTTTGACTACAGATACGGCCTTGGTTGTAGCTATTAGCCCTAATACTACGATTACTTCTAGTGGTACTATTGCTGATCCTGTAACAGGAACTAAAGCTAAAGTAAATCTTACTGGTCAGTTACAAGTCAACCCAAATCCAACAGAAGTATTTAATGAATCTTTTGAAGGTGGAGTGATTGATACAGTTAATCGCTGGAATACTCCAGTAGTAGCAGGTGCAGGAACAGTTACTCAATCAGCAGCATTAGGTTTGACTGTATCTGTTGGATCTGGAGCTAATAGCGCGGCAGCTTTATCGTCTCAGCCTTTATTTCCTACTGATTATGCCTCTCCTTTAACTTGGGCTATCGGTTTTAAGATAGAAGCCACTACTATTGCTACTGGTAATTATAGATTCTTTGGTTTAGGTACTCAAGGAACTTCTTATAGTACTTCTGACCCTATTGCTAATGGAGTAGGTTTTGAAATCACTACTTCAGGAGTATTAAGAGCCGTAATATACGCAAGCGACGCCTTAATATTCTCATCTAATCTAACAATCCCAACAGACGGCCTAGAACATATTGTATCTATTACTTGCCAAGGTAATTTTACTACTTGGTATTTAGATAATTTTTCAATTCCTGTTGCTACTTCTCAAACACAAGCACCAGATATGACTCTATTGCCTATAAGACTAGCATCTTTAAATGGGGTATCTACAACTACTGGTACACCATCTTTAGAATTATTTGGAGCAGCAGTATTAGATTCTGGTCGAAATGCTAGTCAAATATCAGATGGGACTTACCCATGGCGTAAAACCAATGTAGATGTCAATAGTAATCTAGCCACTATTAATCCTGATTTAGTAGTTACTGGTGCAGCAGCACAAACTGCTATAGTCAACAATATCTTAACAACTACTTCAGGAACGGCATCTACTAATCTGACCGGCTATAAATCAGCTAGTGTTCAAGTAGTCTCTACTGGTACAGCTGGTACTTTTATATTCGAAGGTAGTAACGATAATGTTAACTTCCAGACAATCCCGGTATTCAATCAATTAATCTTGACTGGTACACCTATCACAGCAGCTATTACTGCGACTGCCTCGCAAATAGTATATAGTTTTCCTATTACTACTCAATATGTAAGGGTACGTATAGTAACTACGATTACTGGTGGAAGTATCCAGGCATTCTCGAAGTTCATGCAAATGCCGTATTCTCCGGCTATTACTCAGGTAGCCCAGACTACAGCGGGTAATCTAGCTGTTACCGCAACAGTTGCATCGGGTACAGTTACTACTGTTACGACTGTAACCTCTTCTAATACTGCAATACCTGGTATTATTGCTGACGTTGCTTCAGCTGCACTCACTACTACTACTACAACAGCCACTCTAACGCCTACATTTGGCTCTAGTTACCTTGTAAACATACCGGTAACGGTAGTATCAGGTACTACTCCTACGTTGTCTGTAGCGGTGCAGGAGTCAATGGATACAGGCACTAATTGGGGAACTGTATATACCTTTCCTACGATCACGGCTACTGGATCTTATAACTCTCCTGTATTGACTTTGAGAGGCAACAGAGTACGTTATATCCAAACAGTTACCGGTACGACTCCTAGTTTTACTAGAGCTATAAACCGTTTACAATCTAGTACTAATTCTTATACCAAGCCCACTGGAGCTGTATTTACGGATCGTAGTGGTACAACTAGTGCAACACCAAGTACTTCTACGTTATTAGCGGCTCAAAATGATAATCGTAGATACTTCATTGTACAGAATCTTAGTACTACTGCACCTATTTATATTAACTTCACAGCTGCGGCTGATACTACGACTTCATTACAATTATTGCCTTTAGGTAGCTATATACTAGAATCTAATACTATTACTACTGAGGCTATAAATATCCTATCTACTTCAGCAAGCGTGTCTTACTCGGCTAAGGAGGGGTAATGACTGTGAATATAATGCAGCTCACTACTGATGAGGCAGGGAATATAGGATGGGTTACTGTAAATGTTATTCCTTATGATAGTTCTACAATCCAGAATTATATCGATGATTTAGCCTTGGATGGCAATGGATATGCAGCTGAGATAGTAAAGGGCGATAATTTTGACCGAGTGGCACAAGCCGGAACAGTGATTATATAATGGGCATAACTAATCAACCAGGTTTAACTAATCCTCTTACATCGGCATTAAATGCCAATAATAACCTAATAGACAATGTTAGTAACCCATTAGCTGCCCAAGATGCTGCAACAAAGAGTTATGTAGACTCATCTGTAGCAGCTTTGAATCCTGCTACAGCAGTTTTTGCAGCTAGTACTACAAATATTACTGGAACATATTTAAATGGTGTTTCTGGAATAGGAGCTACATTTACTGTGACTGCTACAGGAGCATTCACATTAGATAGTACGACACCGCCTGTAAACTCTAGGATCTTGATCAAGGACCAATCAAGCGGCTTCCAAAATGGTATCTATAATCTAACAGTAACCGGATCACTTGGTATATCACCAGTGTTGACTAGATCATTAGACTATAATACAGCATCTGACATGAATTCTGCCGGTTTAATACCAGTAATTAATGGCACAGTTAATGCATTGAGTTCATGGCAACAAACAGCAGTAATAACTACTGTAGGCACTGATTCATTGGTATTCCAAGAATTTACTGCTAATCCTAGTCTATATTTATTGAAAGCCAATAACCTTTCTGATCTTGGTAATCGCCAAACATCTTTGAATACCTTGTCGGGTGCTGTTACTTCGGCTCAATTCCTTCGTGGTAATGGAACAAATATAGTTATGTCTGCTATCCAAGTAACAGACGTACCTACCTTAAACCAAAATACAACAGGTACAGCGGCTAATATCACAGCTACAAGTAATTCTACTTTAACCACGTTATCAGCGTTATCTCTTCCTGCAACACAATTATCTGGCACATTAGCCGCGGCTCAAGAACCTGCCCATACAGGAGATGTGACTAATACAGCAGGTTCTTTGACCTTAACCTTAGCCACAGTTAACTCTAATGTAGGATCTTTTACTAGTGCTAATATCACGGTTGATGCCAAAGGCCGTATAACTGCTGCTACTAATGGAAGTGGTGGTAGTGGTGCAAATCAAACCCTTTCTAATCTCACCTCTCCTACTGCAATTAACCAGAATTTAACAGCGTTTCTTATTGATACATTTGGTAATTATACTATAAATCTAGCAGATACTTTGACTGCGTATCTTTTTGAGGTTAGCGGTACTCCTACATTAAATCCTGGGGATGTTTATACTAATAATGGAAATACCTTTATAGTAACTAACCCAAGTTATACCCAGACAATAAACCCTGGTTTTGCAATGCTTTATGGGAGTACATCTAATCCTCCTCTTTCATCTGGAACATTAACTAGGACTAGTGGTACAGGATCGGCAACAGTATCATATATTGATTTTTCTATCGGTGTTAGCCAGACTCGTTTAAATATCTCAGGATCAAACCAGGCTAGTACTGGGGTAAGCGGTGGATCTGTTTCTATTAATGGCGGGTCTGCTACAGACCCTTCTAGGAATGGCGGAGATGTCGCTATTATTGGAGGAACAAACCCCTCAGGAAATGGCGGCGGGGTTACAATCTCTGGAGCTAGTGCTAATTTCGGCGGCGGTATCAGTTTACAAGCCGGAACTGGTAGCGGCCCGACAGGATCTGATGGCAGTATTAGTATATTAACTACTAATTCTGGGGGTATAAATATAACATCTGGTAGATCTGAACTTTTAAATAATGTAGGTATTGCTACTTGTAATTGGACGGCTAAACAATTAAGCTCTTCTGATACACAGGTACAACTTTCTTGGTTTAACTTATATTTATTTACTGTTAGTGCTGTAACTGCATTAGAGGTAGGTTCTGTATATGAAGATGATGTAGATGGAAACCAATATACAATTCTTCAAGAAATCAGTCCTACCCAGATCTTAACAACAGGGACCGCAGCTCCAGATCCTTCGGTTACAACTTTAACATTACTAACTCCTTTTACCAATGCTAGTCTTAATGATACAACTATAGCCGTATCATCTTCTATTTCTACATATGGTGTAAGAGTAGGAACAGATAATGCAAATAGTATCTTAGGATTCCCTAGAAATTCAGCGGATCCTACTAGTGGGGTGTTTCTAGGCGGTGACTGTTATTATAACACGACTAGTAATACTGTAAGGTTCTTTAATGGGACAGTTTGGGGAGACTTGTAATGAAAAATGTAAACCCACAAACTCCAGTATTAACAGGATTAGCCACTGCATCTATTAATGGGTCTGCTATAGATGCCAGCCAAATGTATCAAGTAAGTTTTCAAACAGTTACTTTAGACACAGCCGCAGCAGGGACTATGAAAATCCAAATGAGTAATGATCCTCAACCAGCAGGGACTTATACTAACTTCACGCCTACTAATTGGAGCGATATTCCTAATTCGACTTCTACTGTTACAGCTGGTGTTGCATCTCCTATTATTTTATCGGTAGTTTCTGCTAGATGGCTTAGAGTAGTATTTACTAGAAGTGCCGGGACTTTAACTATTAACGTAAACATGTTTGCTATATGCATATAAAGGATCTATGGCCACACTAAATATTCCTAATTTCAATACAGAAAAAGTCATGGTAGGTCTAAATACCTACACCTATACGGTACAAGTCGCAGGACTTCATAACGCAAAGATCCAAGTCGACCACCATCAGGCATCTAATCTAACATGTACTATAACTCAGAGTGGGTCTGTATCTCGTACACTAGCCTCAGGAACAGTTCAACCATTAGGTAGTACTGTGACTCAGGGTCAAAGCTCAATCATCTTATATGGGCTTGCTAACTGCTCTGTAGGGGATGTCATTAGTTTTGTACTTACTTCATCTGCAACTAATGATCAACAATTAAATACTATTAAATCTACATTTAAGGTAAACGCCGGACAAGTATAATGGAAGATCAAAGACTATCTAGAATCGAAGCCAAAATAGATGACCAGCATGATCATTTATCGTCTATAGATGTTACTTTAAAAGGGCAAGCTGTACAATTAGAAGACCATATTGCTAGGACTAATGATTTACAAGTAATAGTAGTAGCTTTGACAAGAAAGGTCACGTTGGCTGAAGGCGCAATCAAACTTCTAGGCGGGGCGGCTATACTAGCTGAAATAATTAGAATGTTTGTGAAATGAAGAGATTTTTATTAGCTATGTTTAGTGAAAATAGTCAAGTCAGCATGATGAGAGTCATGTGTTTATTAGCACTATTAATAGCCGGGTATCTTGCTCTTAAAGGTCAGAATAATTCTGTTCCTATCTTTGTTACAGCAGCTTTCGGCGGCAAAGCTGCTCAAAAATACATCGAATTAAAATAATTACTTAACAGGTAGATCATAAGTAGGTGATATGATACTTAATCCGCCTTGGGTTTGTTCTACTGCATCATTAATACCTACTACTGTACCATCTTCTAGCATTGTAGGGCCTCCACTCATACCTGGTAGAACCACAGTGTTAGCACCCCAGTGAAATCCTACTCTATCTACGAAAAAGCCTTGGTTACAAAATAAAGGCCCATGATACGGGTATCCGCAACTAACTAATTTAATGTCTTTTTTCATATATTTAATAAGATCTTCTGGTTTTGATAGGTATTTTCTTGGCAAGAATTTAGTGAAATCGCCTTTAATAATAGCGATATCTCGTCTGAAATCCCACCATAATGGTGCAGCTGATAACCCTCTAGGAATGTTATCAGCGGCTCTAATCTCCATATAGGGAAGTAAGTGTACTTGGAATACCCCAGGCATCATTTCTTGTTCTATATTGATACAATGGTTTGCAGTGACCGCTAAATCATTACTAATTACTACAGCGGTACAGAATGTGCCTCCTTCAGGCTCTATTAATCGTATGATAGGATTTAATTTATCATCAGAAGCATGATATTTATCATATTCTTTTTTCAATCCTGCCCCAATAAACAAACCTGATGCTACTAAAAGTAGCGCAGCTATTACTTTAAATTTTCTACCCATATTACCTCCTATAAATTTTAATACCCAGACCAAGACCAAGACCCAGACCTAGACCCAGACCAAGACCCAGACCAAGACCCAGACCCAGACCAAGACCTAGACCTAGACCTAGACCTAGACCAAGACCTAGACCTAGACCCAGACCTAGACCCAGACCTAGACCCAGACCTAGACTTAGACCTATATTTTTGTTTTGATGGTAAGCGCATTAAAGACTCTTTGTAACTGCATATGATTCTATAGAATTCTTTTGAACATAAAATTCATTTGAGACTCTTTGAGCATCTTTAAATTTTTTATCACCAAAAGCCCCTGTTTCATACACAATATGTGCATTCTCTAATTTAACAAACTCATCATTAACCCCTATTAATATTCCTGCATAGATATAATTCATGCAAAATATCGTAACTGTTTGACCCATAAGAGCCAAAAATCCTTCTCCTGCTACTTCTTCTACTTTTACTAACTTTTTCATTCTTTCTCCTATATTATTAATATATTATATAACCGTCAATACAAAACTGTCAACATCTTTTTGAAGTAATCGAAGTTTAGCAAAAGTCGCCTTACTACCCATTATCATACCACCATTACGTTCGCTGCCTATTAAAATACACCCATCACTGTCTTGATTAAAGTTACCGATATGTATTAATATACCTGTTACTGACTTACCTTGGAATTTAGGTACATTCTGTAGTTCATAAGTAGTATAATTTAGTCTATTAGGGGCATGTTCTACACAGATATATCTTCCAGAGGCTACCTTAGGCACATAATTATGTTCGCCTTCGAAAGCATGCTCTAGTGTTACTCCTAAAAAAGTCCCATCGACATCTGTAAGTATGCCGAAAATACCTTCTTTAGTATAATCATTTCTAGTTAAAATCAAGTCCATAAATAACCTTTTCTAATTTTGTTAAATCGTTTATCATCTCTAGTAAGTATTCGTAGTATTCTTTTAGTTTATTCTGGTTAGCCGCTGCATGAGCTGCATAAGCCGCTGCATGAGCTGCATAAACCGCTGCATTAGCCGCTACATAATTTGCATGAGCCGGCGCATAAACTGCATAAACTGCTGCATGGTACGACATTGCATAAGCTGTCTTAGCAGCATCTATTAGCTCTTTCTGTGTTACAGAGTTTTTATCTTTAAGCCATTTCTCTACTAAGTCTAATGCCTTGTCTATTAAGACTAGGTTTTTAGGATCTGTACATTGTCGTGCATCCTTGGCACAATACAGAGCAAAAGTTACACATAATTCTCTAGGCAATGGCTTTAATAATAACTTTATCTTTTGTTCATAGTTGATTTTACTCATTACTCGCCTTTACAAAAATCTGCTTTCCAAAATTTGCAGGAGGTTTTTGTGTTCCTACAGTAGCCCAAAGTACAGGGTATTTAGGTTTATTTGGGGTATCAGAACTATCCATATCTCCGAAATATATTACACAGTCGACTTTAGGGACATATTTATTGTAAAAATCAAAAGCAGGTTGGTATGCTGTTCCTCCTCGACCTTTAAATGTATAAGTCTTTTTAGGGTTGAATTCATATGAGTTCTTTATCTCGCTATCTGCCTCTACTACATGGATATTGGCGTATTTAGACATCTTTGTTATTTCGGCTAAGAATTGTGATAATGACTCATCACTAACACTTCCAGATGTATCTATAGCAACCCCTACATTCAATTCTTCTATTTTAATACTACCTGGTATTGTAATTCCATACCGTCTATTTCTTTTCTTTTTAGATGATTCAAGTTTAACCTCAAGACTATGCGCCACGAATTGTTTTAACTGTTTGCGCCAGTCAATAGTTTGAGAATTATTTAATTTAGAGACTAATAATTCATGTTCTGCTGTCATAGTTCCTGCTGCTCTAGTTCTTTTAGCTGCACCATTAATAACTTGCCGTATTTTTTCTTTCAAAGTCTCTTTATTACCATCAGACTCTAACCAAAGCTCATGACCTTGACCTCCGCCTATCATTTCTTTCATCTTATCATTATTTTTAAGATGTTCGGCATAATATTCCATTGTCTCCCCGTCTTTAAGAGAAAATAATTTAGGATACATCCCTCCTTTAGGAAGATCAACTAATGAATAGTTTATTGCACAATCCGCTGCTATATTAAGTCTTTGATGTTTCTGGGTATTAATGATATTATCTGCAATTTTATCAACATCATTTTCATATTTCTTAACTTCATAAATCTCAGGAGCTAGATCTTTGAATCTACTAATATGATTTCTTAGTATATGCTCACACTCGTGCTTAAGTATAGCTACTCTCTCATTTATTGTTAGTTTACAGAAGAAATCCGGATTTATATGGAGTTCTACTACATCTTTTATACAAACTCCTGCGGTAGGGATTCTTCTAGAAATCACACGCCTCATTTGACATATGATTTCTCCATAAAATCTTTCAGATTCTAATAAAGCTACAATAGAATCTGAAAGATTATCATTATACGATTCCATCGTACCGCCTATCTTCAGATATTTTTTATAGTCCTGGTTTTCAATACTTCTTGTGTTAGGTCTAGCAATATATTTTCATGTTTCTTATCTGACCCGTATTCAATAAAAACCATATTTCCTGCTTTTACTAATTCATCAATCATTACTACTGCGATATCTTTGGGAATAGTAGTTAAGAACTTTGTTAAATTATCTTTTTCTTTATCAGTTAGGTTTATATTAGCATCGTTTTTGAGTTTCAATGACTCTCTAAGATTATCTCTAGTACTATTTAAAAAGGATGCTTGGACATTTTCAGGATTACTCCACTTCTCTACTAATTCAGGGTTAGAGTCCAATAGTACTTGTTCTCCTGATAATGGCTTGTCTGTCTCTTTCATATACTGTTGGTATGCTATTGTACGTTCTAAACCTATAATTCCTGGCATTAAATGCTGCATTAAATGCTGCGGAGTTTTTAAAGTAAACAACTTTCCTAGTCTTTCATACGCCCTACGATCAACTTTTACAGGCAATTCATAATCCTGGGGGTTACTATTCTCAAGGAACTGGGGTTGATCCTGAATAAACCCGATTAATGTAGGCTCGATATTCTTAGTTTTTGCATACTCAACCCATTCTTTTACAGTAGGTTCTAGTTTGATATGTACGAAACGCGCCATAAGAGCTGTTTCATCTACATCAGTTACCTGGTAATCATCCGTAGGTGGGTTACCAGCAGCTATAATATGACAATTCTTAGGTAACTTAATGGTATGAAAAGTCTTGTCTAAAGCAAGACTAAAGATACCAGACAGAATGTCACGACGGGCACGATTAAATTCGTCTAGGAATATAATGGCTCCTGATTCTGGGTTTTCTTCACAGTATGTAATTGTGTCTTTAAGCCATTTAGGAATAGCAAAGGAAGTTGATTTAGACCCATCACCGTTGTCTACGAATTCTGCAAGACCCAGGATATCTCCAAGATCTGACTGTGTTCCAAGATAGAACGGGAAGAATTTATATCCTTTTTCTTCGGCGTATTGCTTTACTGCCGCAGATTTTCCTACTCCAGCTGCGCCCCAAACAAAAGGTGTTAATTGAGCCTCAAACATGTATTTCAAACTATCTTTAAAATCTTGGATATTCAAACATTGCTCCTTAGTTATTTGTTATTTCTAACTTTACAGGTTCTACCCGGTATTCGTCAAGTAAAACATTTTTCTGGTCATTGAAGTGTCTCAATAAGAAACGATGGCTATTATCTTTAAATATAATGACTTTACCGCTATCTTTACCTGGGTATGTTCTTAGACACCTTCCTACAGACTGCATTAGGTTAGATTTGGCTCGTCCAAGACCGGCAATTATTACATACTCACATGGCTTGGTGTCTATACCTTCAGATACTACCCCTGTCGTACCGATAAGAGCCTTAATTTCTCCATTATTGAATTGCCGGATATAGTCTTTAGTCATCTCATCCTCGCCATAAACGAAAGGAATTCCAGTCATCTCTGACAATATCTTACCATGTATTATCTCTTTTACCAGGCATAATGTAGGAATTCCGTTAAGTCTAGATAGTATTGTTCCTATCATGATGTTTCTTATTTCATTATGGACTACTAGTTCTCTATATACTTCTTGATATGTATCGGCGTTTGTTTTTTGCTTAGGGACTTGGTAAAAGAATGCATCAACTGGAACTATATAGCCTCTATTTACGGCATCTTTATATGTCAGTTTATAAATAAGTTGGCCGCAGATGGCTTCTAGTAATAATGACTCTTCACTATCATTTCTAAAGAATGTGGCTGTCATGAAATAACGGTAATATATACCGTTCCACATTTTTTTATTTAGTTTATGGAATGTTTTAGCAGCTGCTCTATGTGCTTCATCTATAATTAAAACATCATAATTACCATCTTTATTAAGAGTATTAGAGTCTATATTTTCGACAGTAACATTTTTCAGGTCTTTAAGAGTCTCTTTCATTTGCGCTTTAATATTCAGATTAGGCACAATAACTAAGGTACGAAGGCCTAAAGCCTCTATAATAAGTTTTATAACATGACTTTTACCAGCGCCAGTAGGCATAGATATACCTCCGCGTCCGTGTTTAAGTGCGGCTTTAACAGCATTTATTTGATCAGGATATGGTTTTATCGACTACTCCGTATATGACTTTTTCTAGTTTAGAAGGCTTTTTATCAAAAAATACAAGTTCTGCTGCTATCCAGAATTTACCCTTATTATGCCCACTATAGTATAAATAACTTTTGCTTCCTGTGATAATTTCCTCTATTTTAGAGATTTTAAATAATATTCCTACATTCTCATCGTCGTAATATTTATCACTTATTATAATCGCCCAGTCTCCTATTTTTGCCATTAACTACCTTCCTTATCATCTATCCCGTAAATTACTCTTTCAAGTTTTGTTAAGTTGTCTATTTTTTTAAAATTTCTTTTATCCCATATAAAAGTAAGGCCTTTGAAGTCATATACTTTGTATTGGCTCGGAGTGTCATAACAAGCCATGAATACTTGTCCTTTAGTTAGGGTGCCTAAAGGACTGGTTATTAAAGACTCTACAAAGAATTTCATATTGGTTTTCTCCGCTTATCTTTTGTTACAAACCCAATATTATTGGTATTTAAGAAATCGACTACTCTACTCTGTAAACCGCTAGCGAACATCCCTCGTTTGTCTAACAATGACTTTCTTCTAGGACCATACCCTGAGAAGTAAGCACTACTACCGCCTATTACATAACTCAATAATTTACTGAGTTCTTTTTCATGAATAGGAGATAGCCCAATAATACGGGAATAGCTATTGTCGATTTCTAGAATCACCATTAATTACTTATCTCACAATTATCGCCTACAGTAAAGGTACAAGATGAGTTAATTCCATTACTGCTATAAACTCCCGGCGGTATATAAGTAGCAAACCCACCGTGGTCACTATAAACAGCATATAGATTGCCTGAGATACAGAATCCGACCTCAGTAAAGGTTGCTGGGTAGACAGTAGTATTAGGGCAGAACTGGACTATGCTAATGGGCGTTAAGTCTTGTCCAGGGAGTCCTTGAGGCCCTGTTGGTCCGATGCCTCCTACAGCTCCTGTAGCCCCATTACACAGCGTATTGACCCCTGACCCTACTACCAGTACTACTCCCCCATTAGGACACGCCACAGGGCTTGCTATGAACGTATAAACGGGTACTACTGGACCCTTCGCCCCTGTCGCTCCAGTAGGCCCTGTTTCTCCCCTAGAACAACCAAAGATAACAGTAAGTATGATTGCGGCTAGTGTTATCATTAATACTCCTGCTAATACCTTTAATAAGAATTCTTGATACCTATAAGACATAATTCCTCCATATGGTTTATATTAGATTAGACTGCTATTAAACTTTAATCAAGATAATTCTATTGACTGTACTATTTTGGTACTTGACAGCCTTAATTTTTTGGTACAGCATAAAGCCAGTGGAGTTTAGCATTTCTACTTAATATTTAACATTTAGCCTTTTTTTGTTTGTTTTTTGGAAATACGCAATCTATGTACCACATGAGTATTACTATAAAGGCTTAACGCCATTCCGAAAAGTATTGATTTATTTATAATCCTATGTATACTGACCTTATGAGACTAGTATTCGACATAGCATTAGTATTAGTATCGCTATTAATAATGGCGTATATAGGAATTTTTTTCTTTTTGTTCCTTATCTATTCTTACGGAAGGTTATTGAAGTCATGTGGCTTAATTTAAGTATTAAACAGACTATATATCTAGTAGTTACCGTATTATTACTACTATTCATTTCTTTCTTAGCTGGTAAGAGAAGTATTAGCCAAAATAAAGAGACGATTACTTCTGTCAAAGACAATAAACAGGTCGATACTCACACAGTTAAAACCGAAATAGAGATTAAAAAAAAAGATGGTACGACACAGATTGTGACAACCACCGATACTGTCCGCTCCGTCATTGATAAAAAAATAATTTATTCTGATACTAAAGTATCGTCTAATTACTTGCCTAAGTGGAATATATCTGCTATAGTCTCTCAAGATATCAAACATATAGGACTTCCGACATACGGAGCAAGCATGAATCATACTTTCATAGGCCCTGTGACTATAGGCGGATTCGTATTGAGTAGCGGAATACTTGGTCTATCTATAGGAGTAAATTTCTAATGATTCCTGAAGGTACTTTAGTAAGAGTAAAACCAGGATGGCATGAAACTGGTCAAATAGGTTTGGTATTTCATCGTCACAAAGAAGTAGCATGTAGATCCACACGACCATATGTATTAAAGTTCCTTGACCCAGGATTTAACGCTATATGCGATATTTTTAATGCCAATAGTCTAGAAGTATTGTCATATAAACTAACTAAACTAGAAAAAGTTATATACGGAGTATAGATGAATTATAAAGAACTAGAACAAAAAATTATTAGATCTTATCAAGAAGGTATTACCCCAAGTACCGCCGAGGCATTAGCCGCCGAATTCCTTGAAGCTCAGATAAAGGTTTCTGAAGAGATTAAATCCTCTTCTTTAGAGGCTAGACTTCTTAAGTCTGTAGTTAAAGAAGAACGTGCTAAGCTATTGTATTCAGAAGCCACAAAAGGTGATAAAAAACCTTCAGATAGTATTTTACAGGCTATTGTGGATAGTAATCAAGGTATTCTATCCCACCAGAATGCTTTTGATGAAGCCGAAGAAAAAGCAAATGAACTAGAACGTTTATACAATATTTTTCGTGAAGCACATATATTTTATCGCGGGGTAGGTAAGGCTAAGTTTGATTAAAGAAGGAATATATATTTGGAACGGGTCTCTGGTGCGCGTATATGATATTCTTCCAACTAGCTTTTACTATGAATATATACGACTACATCCAGGTACCAGATTTACATATGGAGGATACTCAGTATCATCAAATGGAGAACCAATTCAATATGAAAAATTTATGCTACCAGTAGAAAGTCTAACAAGATTAGAAAGAGTTATTTATGGAATTAAAGACTAAGAAATTCGATCTTAATGCCATTATTACTGAAGTTCATAAAGAAAACTCTAGAAAATCAGATTTACTAGCCAAATTAGGCACAGGAGACAATCTAAAGACTCAGACAAAAGAGGATTTCATGACAATGCCTAAATGGTGGGTAGATGCTACCGGTACGTACGGTATACCATATGGAGGTATGGTACAAATAGCAGGAGACTCTGATTCAGGTAAGACGTCTTGTGCTATCGAGGCTATGAAATCAGCCCAATCACAAGGAGTAGCAATACTATACGTAGAAACAGAAGGTAAGACTACTACTAAAGATCTTGAGTCATGGGGAGTAGATACTTCTCAAATCATGCTTGCCCAAAGTGCCATAGCTGAGAAGGCATTCAGTAGTATGTTTAAGTTATGGGATAAGTTCAATAAACATTATCCTGATGACAAACTATTAGTCGTATTCGATTCTATCGGCAACGTGGTATCTCAGCATGACGAACAAATGGACATGGCAGAGACTAACCAGCGCCCAGGCGGTAAAGGCAGGACTAACCGAGCAGGAGTAAATCTCATGATATCTAGATGCGAAAGGCATAAATCAGCGATTCTAATCCTTAACTATACTTATGATAATATGGGCTCTCCAGGTAAGACTAATGCAGGAGGTAAAGCACTAAATTTCTTTAGCTCTTTGACTTACCAGACATCTAGGAAAGGATGGTTAGAAAAGACTGTTAAAGGCCAGAAAGTCAGGATAGGGGCTAAAGTCCAATGGAAGCTCTTCAAGAATCACATTAATAAAACTAATCCAGGATATAAAGTAATAGAATTAGACATTACTTCAGAAGGCATATCATTGGCTGGGGTAGGAGATGAATAAATTTAAAAAAGGCGATAAAGTTGTAATTATTTCAGGAGATAATAGTAATGCGTTTCCTGAAGAATATAAGGGGTCAATAGGTACTATTAAAAGTTTTGAACCGGTTTACTCTCCATTCGGGGCTTATAGGGTTGCTATATACCAGGGGACATTTAGTATATGGTATATATACGAGCATTGTATGATGTCAACAAACGGCCTGTCTAACTTAGAAAAGGTAGTATATGGGGTTAAATAAACCAGTAGCAGTTATCATTTCGGATGTCCATTATAATCTTAAAAATTTAGAATTAGCAGATAACTCTATGAGACAAGCAATCTCTAAAGCAAACGAGCTTAGTGTTAACCTAATAGTAGCAGGAGATTTACATGATACTAAGGCAAATATGCGTGCCGAATGTATAAATGCCATGATAGAGACTTTTAAACTATGTGACAAAAAATTTCATGTAATGGTAGGGAATCACGATAGAATCAATGAAAAATCAGAAGCCCATTCCCTTAATTTTTTAAGAGGGCTGTCTTGGAGCGACGGTGTACACTCTGAGGCAGTAAAAATGGACACGAGAGAATTATATATGGTACCATATTATAGCAATTTAGATGACTTAAGAGCCGAATTAAAACAGATACCTAGAGGATCAATTGTAATCATGCATCAAGGTATCCAAGGCTCAGATTCAGGTGAATATATACAGGACAAGACTGCAATTACTAAAGAGGATGTAGCGGGTCTTAGAGTCATTTCAGGTCATTACCATAAAAGACAAGATATTAAACTCCCAGATGGCGGTTTATGGAGTTATATAGGAAATCCTTACACTCAGAACTTTGCTGAAGCTAATGACCCTGAAAAAGGCTTTCAAATCTTGATGGACGACGGTAGTCTTGAATTTGTACCTACTAACCTTAGAAAACACGTATTGATAGAGAATGACATATCTGAACTTATAGCCATCCCATATTTACATAAATCTGGGGATTTAGTGTGGTTCAGGCTTAAAGGAACGAAAGAAGAATGTAGTAAAGTAACTAAACAACTAGTGGCGGATAATTACGGAATTACTGACCCGTTTAAACTAGATTTAATAACTATAGATACACAATATAAGCATCATAAAAAACAGAACTTATCTCAGCCTGAATTACTTGATAGTATTATAGACTCGCTAGACACTACCGACGCTCGCAAGAGTGTAATTAAAGGTATATGGAAATCATGGAGTTAAAAAAAGGCGACAAAGTATTATTCTTAAAGGATAAAAACAATATATATTACTTCGTTCATGAACGCGGAGATGGCACAGCTATTGTAATAAAAAATCCATTTACCTTTGGCACGTATGTTGAATGTATGTCTGACTTGATTCCTTATCCTACTACTAAATTAGAGTGTGCTATATACGGAGTTAATTATGAAAATATTATCATTAACTCTAAGTAATTTCGCTTCATATAAAGAACTGGGGTTCACTTTCAATGATAAAGGAGTAGCCCTTATCCACGGAGCTACAGGATCAGGTAAAAGTACCTTTATGGATGCGCCTCCTTGGATTCTTTTTGGCAAAACCTCTAAAGGCGGTAATGCCGATGAAGTTATTAGTTGGAACGAGGAGCAAACAAAAGGGGTAATTAGACTCGAAATTAATGGAGTTATTAGAACAGTTACCAGAGAACGAGGTCCTAGATCAGACTTATATCTAGACAATGCTCCTCCAATACGAGGAGCTAATCTACAAGATACCCAGAATCTAATTAATCAATTATTAGGTTTCGATTACGATATGTATATGGCATCTGCTTATTACCATGAGTTCTCTCAAACAGCTCAATTCTTTACTACCACATCTAAGAATCGTCGCACTATTACGGAACAATTAGTAGACCTTTCATTACCTCTAAAGTTATCAGATAATATTAAAATAAACCTTAAATCTATTAAAACAGATCTAGTAAAGACTACTACAGAACAAATTAAGGCGTCCACCAAGTACTTTGCACTGCAAAGTACATTAAAAGAAGTATCACATCAGTTCGAATCATGGGGGTATCAGCAAACAACGAGGATAGGTGCAGTAAGTATTAGGGCATCTCAGTTCGATATTTCTAAAGCAGGTAGAATTAAAAATTTACAGAAACAAATCATCGATATAGGGTACGATCCTATCGCAGTTAATTATACTACTGAGGCACTAGAGGCGGATTTACCTCCTGAATTTGACCCTTGTGCTGCTTGTGGCACCCCTAAACATAGCAAAGAACGGCAAACTGCTTTAGAAGTGATTAAAGATATTAAAGAAGAGGCGAAACTTCATAAAATTAAAGGCAAAGAAATACAGGCCTTATTAAAGCAGCTCGAAGAGATTCAAGCCTCTACTAATCCTTACGAAGAACAGCTCAATGACTTAAATATTCAAACTAATCCACATACCAAGACTATAGTAACTCTCACTAATAACCTAAATCAAGCTGATAAAGACCTAAATCAAGCTGATAATACTATAATACAACTCAAGGACAGAGAACTTAACCTAGAGTTATTATCTGATGCTGTTACAACTCTGCGCAATGAACTAGTTAAAAACACTATAGAAAGTCTAGAATCCCAAACTAATACGCTATTACAAGAACATTTTGAAAATGAGATTCAAATCAACTTATCAGTTATCGAATCCGATAAATTAGAGGTCTTGATTACAAAAGATAGTAATGAGGCCTCATATACTCAGCTTTCTAAAGGGCAAAGATCGATACTTAAGTTATGCTTCGGTACGGCGGTCATGAAAACAATATCTAAGCATAATAATCTAGATATAAAACAACTATTTTTCGATGAAAGTCTAGATGGTATGGATGATATTAATAAACTACGTTCTATACGATTATTCGAGACATTAGCATTAGAATATGATTCTATATATATAGTAGAGCATAGTTCTGAAGTTAAAGCCCGTATTGATCAAAAATACCTAGTTACGCTTAATAATGAAGAAAGCCAGATAAATAATGAGTAAATATTTAACAAAATTAGAAATAGTTATTTATGGCATCTCTTAGTAAATTATACCCGACTAGAGAAATCAATAAAATAAGAGATGATCTGATTTTTAAATATGGAAATCAATGTGCTATTTGTAAAAAACCAAGATCAGCATTCAAAAAAAATCTATCTGTTGATCATGATCATAAAACTAATAAAATCAGAGGCTTACTTTGTTTTAGATGTAATAAGTTCATTGTTGGAAGGCATACAATGATTACGGCTACACAGATTCTTGATTACTTAAAGAAATACGGATGATATGAAAATTAATATTAAAAGGTATAGAAATATTATAGATAATCATAACATAATTGTACCTGAATTTGCTAGCATACTTAGATCTCAGCTTTCTGATAGTACACTTTTACATCGTTTTAAAGTAATTCGTTACCAATGCAAATATAAAGATAGACAATTAGATACTTTATTAGAATATATAAATGAATTAGAATTCAGACAATTAAAATACCGTTTGTGAGGAAAAATTGAAAAAAGTTTATAATAAGATCCTGGTAATACCAGATGTACACTCTCCTTGGGCTAATATGGATGCCCTAAAACAAGCCCATAAATGGTCTAAAAAACATAAACCAGACCTAGTGATCTGTTTAGGAGACCTTACTGATCAAAAGATATGGTCGCGCTGGCCTAAAGATACAGACGATGCTAGCCCAAGTGATGAATATATAGCTGCCGAGAAATGTCTTAAACAGATCCATAAAATGTTTCCTAAAATGATTATATTGAGAGGGAATCACGATACTAGGATACTGTCTAAAGCAATTGAAGGCGGCATTCCAGCACAAATGTTTCGTGATGTAGATGAGGTATTTGGCTATAAAGGATGGGAATGGGTGCCTCAAAATGATAAACTAATGATAAAAACTATTAGAGGCCCGGTATTGTTTGTCCACGGTGATGAACAAGGAGGAACTGTAGCTCAAAAATCTAGGATTCTTGGGGTTTCTGTAGTCCAAGGTCATACGCATAAAGTTAGTATTACCTATACTACTACTATGTCGGGCACTATATTTGGCGCTGAGATGGGGTGCATAATGGACACAAAATCTAAGGCAGCTAAGTATGCTGCGGCTAACCCAGTTGGCTCTAGTGTAGGCTTCGGAGTTATAAAGTTTGGGGTGCCATACTTTATTGACTATCGTAAAGGCGGTAAAGTCTAATAATGAGACTATTTTGACAATTTATTATTAGTCTGTAATAATAGTCCTATGATTACTCAATTAGGGCTATATTTTCTTCTAACAAGTTCTCAATTTAATCTACCTATAGGTCTTCTTGATTCGATTTGTTACACAGAGTCTACATACAATACTCGCGCTATCCATTTAGATGACGGGGGAGAACCAAGCCTAGGTATATGCCAAGTCCACTATAGTACTGCAAAATGGCTTGGTTTTAAAGGTACCCCTACTCAACTAATGAATCCAAAAACAAATATTTATTACGCCGGGGCTTATCTCGCAAAGCAGTTAGAACGATATGATGATAATACCGTGAAAGCCGTTATAGCTTATAATTACGGTCATGTGCCTAAAAACTTGACTAGTACAAAATATCAAGTTAAAGTATTTAAAGTATGGAACAAAACACATTTAAACCCGGCGACAAAGTGATATGCATTAGCCCTCTTAGTGAGAATAATATATTAGGGTTAATGTTCTTAAAAGAGGAAGAAATCGTATCTATAAAACATGACATAGTATTTACTATGTCCGGCAGTTGGGGGTCTTATTTTAGATTCGTTAAACTTCCTCTAACTAAACTAGAAAAGGTTATTTATGGAGTACCGTAATGTTTAAAAATGGTCAATTAGTAATATGTATAAATAGTTCAGGGTCTATTCATATAGCCCAAGGAGAAACTTATCGTGTTTCTTATGATTCTGGGAAAGAGATTTGTTTACAAGGAATTCCAGGTTATTATAATAGCTATGCTTTCAAACTTTATGAGCCAATTTGTAAACCGTCGATTCATATCGATAACCACGTAGATGAACAGCCAAAAACCACACCTTTTATGACATTGCCTACAGACTCTAAAGAACGTAAAGACTACCCTATTTTAAATGGTTGTATTCGTTACTTTCCTGCTGCATTAGCAGGAGTAGCACTTATCAGTAAAAAAGGCAATGATAAACATAATCCCGGCCAAGAACTGCATCATGCGCGTAGTAAATCTATGGACCATGGTGATTGTATTATGCGACATTTAATCGATGTACAAGACTTGTTATCATCTAATAATAAAACAGAGATATTAGAAGAAGTAAGCCAACTTGCATGGCGAGTACTGGCTTATTCACAAGAATTACACGAATATTTCGGGGCACCTTTAGCTCCAGGAGCTAAGAAATGATAATTATTAAGAGTGAATTCCCGATTCCGATAGACGTAGATGGTACTTTGGTTTTAGAGGCCAATGCTGAAAACAGAGCATTAGGTCTAAAAGTCATATCTGTTAAAGACCCCCTAACAGGCGGCATGTTGACTATGTGCGCACATGAGCCAAATATAAGACTTATTAAAGAAGAACATAGCAGAGGCTCGTATCTAATGGTATGGAGTAGGGGCGGGTACGCCTGGGCCGCAGCGGTAGTAGTAGCCTTGAATTTACAAGATATAGTAAACGAAGTTATGACCAAGCCTCATGTTTATATAGATGATGTAGACGTAAAAGAATGGATGCCATCACGCGTGTATTTACCGCCTAACTCTAGGTATAAGAAATGATTAACACTATTGTATGGTGCTTAATTACAGTTACTCTTCAAGGATCTAAAGAAGAGACCGCAGTTCAAGGCAAAATCATTAAAGTTACAGATGAGAATTATTTCGTGGATTTTTCACAATATGCTAGACAACAAAGGTATGAAGGTGTATATTACTATTATGAAGTTCCTAAATATCAATGTATAAAGGAGTAATTATGGTTATTTTATTCGCGGTGTTAACAACTCTTATGGCATACTTTACAGTTAATCATGTAGCAAATGCTCGTTATGTTAATGCCGCTTTTAGTTTTATGTTATTTACATTCGATGCTGTTATTTTGGCAGGACTATTAACCAATGGCTAATGAAGATGATGTACTAGCTGAATTCATAAAAAAAGCTCAAATTCTAGCAGTAAATGTAAAACGTAATATCCAAAAAAATAATAGCCTTATTGATGATAAGACTGTTTTAGCTCTAAATGAATATATATTTGCTGCTAATGCAGCTGTAGATCTAATATCTATGACCGAAACTTTAGATGATAATAAGAAACGAGCAATTAACTAATCCAGGAGGATTAATGGCCTTTCAAAAAGTACGAGTACTAGAAGCAGATGTTACCTATAGTCTAGGTAAACTTAATAAAACAGGTAAAACTGATCCGAAATCAATCGAAGGTTATTACCTAGGTAAACGCAATGTAGAGACGCCGTTAGGCGAGTCGACACTACATTATTTCGAGACTCAGTCAGGGGTTACTGCTGTTTGGGGTACTACTAAACTCAATAGTGGTCTAACACAAGTAAAACTAGGAAATATGACTAGAGTTGAGTTCGTAGGTATAGGCAAACCTAGCAAAGGCAAACAAGGAGCACGTTTATTTGAAATCCAACAAGATCCAGATAACTCAATCGAAGTATTGGCCTTAGGTGATTCTCCAGTAGGAGATGTAGAAGATCCAGTAGGAGATGTAGAAGATCCAGTAGGAGATGTAGAAGATGAAGAAGAACAAGTTCAAATCGCAGCATTAGCCGCAGCTGAACGTAGAGCGTCTGTAATTGCTCAATTAAAAGCTAAGAGTGCTAAGAAGTAATTAATCTCCGGAGGCTATTTGAATATTTTTAGATTGATAGCCCCTAAATGGGCCCTTAGTAAGGGCCTTATTACAAAGCAGGTTTTAGAGGGCCAGTATTCTGATGCTGACCTTCAGACTTATAATGCCCAAGGCTATAATATATATTTCTTACCTAATAAACCTAGTGAATATATCTCCACTAAGATAGTGAATGGAACTGATATAGATGTATTCGATTGGGTATTTGTTGATTGTGATCTTAAAGACGGGTTCTACCCGAGTAAAGATGCTTTTATTGAAACTATATTGGCATCTGATTTACTTCCTACTAAAATCATAGACTCAGGTAATGGGGTACACGTATATTGGCGGGTATCCAATCTAGATGCTATGTCTTACCTACGATTTCAACGCCGTTTAACTAGATTGTTCAAAACAGATGAGGCTGTAGGTAAGTTATTTCAACTAATGAGATACCCTGGCACTGTCAATACTAAATACCTAGAAAAGTTAGTACCATGTGAACTGGTAGCCGAAGCTGATATGACTTATACAGCTGAAGAATTTGATAAGTTACTCCCAAGTATAACAATGTCTGACGAGAAGTTTTGTCAAAATCATTATAATCAAACACACAATATAAACGAGATAGTTATTAGTCCCGAAATCCCTACAAAATTTGGCAAATTATTGAAACAAAATGCTGAAGCTAAAGAGATATGGACAGAGCCGTTATCAGACAGATCTAAAGGAGACTTCAGATTAGGACATTTAATGTTCGCTAATGGCTTTACTAAAGATGAAGCCATGAGTGTATTGGTTCAATCCGCTAAGGCATTACAACGTTCTCCGATTTATAGAGTAACCTACGCCCATAATATAGTAGAAAAGATATGGACATTTGAAGACTTACCCGAAACTGATAAAGCTCATTCTAGTGTTAAAGAGATACTTCAAAGATCAGGATCAAATATTAAAGGAGAACGCCTTCCTTGCTGGAAGTGGATAGACGATACTGAAGCCGGATTCCGGGTAGGGCAAGTAATGGGGCTTGTAGGAGGTTCTGGAGTAGGTAAGACTACAATGGCTTTGAATATATTTCTCGGATTTGTAGAGTCTAACCCAGAATTAACTCACTTTTTTGTACCATTAGAACAGCCAGATAGAGAAATAGCACAAAGATGGGCAACTATGTGTGGTGATAAAACACATTTACACGATAAAGTACAAGTACTTAGCAATTATAATAATGAAGGTAAATTTAGAGATTTAAGTCTAGAAGATATTAAAAATAATATCTTAGAATTCACAAATAAAACAGGCAAACAAGTAGGGTGTGTAGTAATCGATCATATAGGCGTGTTAAAGAACGAAAATAAACTAGGACAAGATGAGGGAGTTAAAGGTATTTCTAAAGCAATGAAAGGATTTGCTGAAGAAACCAAGACATTTCTAATTATGCAATCTCAGACATCTAGAGAAAAAGCTGGTATAGGCGATTTAGAGCTGAATAAAGATGCAGCATTTGGCACCAGTGTGTTTGAAAACTTCGTAGATTTTTTAACTACTATATGGCAGCCTGTGAAAAGAGTATATGATCTAGGCGCCCCTACAGTTATAGCATATAAGTTCTGCAAAATTAGAACTAAGAATCAACTCATAGATGTATTAAAAGAAGACAAGCCCTACTCGGTGTTTTTTGACCCTCAAACCCAGCTTATTAGAGAACTAACTGAAGCCGAAGAAAAAGGACTAGGATATTGGGTGTCTCATGCTACTAATAAACGTAAGCAAGATAGAAAAACAGAAGTTGTTAATTACAACTCTATTAAGTGGTCTAAGTAGTTTATGGAGTTACAAGTAATAGATAGTCTAGATGGTTTGAAAAGACTTAAAAATATAATAGAAGAACTTGAATATATTGCATTCGATACTGAAACTACCGGGCTTTCTATTAAAGACGAAATCATAGGCTTTTCGATTTGTGGTGATGAGTCTATCGCCTATTACGTTATATTATCTAAATGGGATATTACAAATCATAATATGCAATACATAGATTACGGAGATGAAGTAAAGAACACTCTGAGTATGCTTAAAGGAAAGAAATTGATCTGTCATAATGGCATATTTGATTGCAAAATGGTAGAGGCCTATTTCAAAATCAAGTTAATAGAAAGTCTTCATACAGACACAATGGTATTAGCTCATTTACTTGATGAGAATAGGCGTATAGGGCTTAAAGAGCTTAGCGCATCTATTTTTGGCGAGTCCTCTACAATTGAACAAAAAGAAATGCTTAATAGTATTAAAGCTAATGGTGGAGAAGTAACTAAGGCAAAATATGAGTTATTTAAAGCAAATCCTTACCTTATTGGTAAATATGGTGCTAAAGATGCTTGGCTTACTTATAAATTATTTTTGAAATTTGTACCTCAATTATACGAACAAAAACTAGATAAGTTTTTTTATGAAGACGAGTCTATGCCATTACTTCGTGGGCCTACATATGATCTTAACACGACTGGCTTCCAAATAGATACTTTAGCAGTTTTGGCCTTAAAAAAGTCATTACAAGCCGAGTGTGAAGAAGCCAAGGCATATATATATCAAGAAATAACTTCTTATATTAAAGATAAATACCCAGGTACGACTAAAAAGACTTTGTTTAATTTAGGGTCAAATCAACAAATGGCATGGTTATTATTTGGTCAGATGCAGCTAGAGTTCAATACTCTTACAGATTCAGGCAAGGAATTATGCCGAGAATTAGGCATGAAAATACCTTATACTAAATATGCTAAGAAGAATCTTATAGACACCCTTTTAAACAGCGCTGGTAAGCCTTACAAGCCCGGCTACCAGCATAATGATAAAATAGTAAAGCCCAAACTAATAAAAGAGCCTTGGGCCTATATAGCAGTAGATAAAGAGGCACTAAAGAAACATGCCTCAAAACATAAATGGATAGCTAAGTTACTTGAGTATAATGCAAATAAAAAGATCTTGAATACCTATGTCTCAGCATTAGAACAAAAGCCTCAATACGGAATCATGCATGCAAACTTTAAACAAACAGGCACTACTTCTGGTAGATATAGCAGTAGTGATCCTAATCTACAGAACTTACCTAGAGATGAGAAACGTGTAAAGGCTTGTTTTGTATCTAGACCCGGCAAAGTATTCGTTTCAGCGGATTTTAGTCAGTTAGAACCACGTATTTTTAGCTATTACTCCCAAGACCCAATACTTATGTCAGCTTTTACTAACGGATCTGATTTTTATTCAGTAGTAGGCATACCAGTATATAACAAACACGATGCATTGCCTATTAAAGACGGGCATCCAGACGCATTTGGTATCAAATATAAGAACTTAAGAGATTTATCTAAAGTAATAGCATTAGCCACAGCGTATGGTTCTACGGCTTACCAACTAATGAAGACTACGGGTAAATCAGTAGAAGATACCCAGCATGATATGGACAGGTATTTCGAAGAATTCCCAGGGGTACAGAAAATGATGCAAGATGCCCATGATCTAGCAAAAATCAATGGGTATGTAACTAACATATTCGGTCGTCCTAGACGTATACCTCAAGCAAAAAATATTCCTCCTAAAATACAGCATAAAGACTTACCGTATGATCAGCGCAATATCCTTAACTTAGCCGTGAATCATAGAATACAATCTACCGCTGCATCTATTTGTAATAGAGCTATGATAGCATTCTATAATAATGCCATAAAATTAGATATTGACTGTAAAATCATTAGTCAAGTTCATGATGAGATAGTAATCGAATGTAAGGAACAAGATGCAGAAACAGCCCAGATATTGCTACAGGACGCCATGGAAAATACTGTTGTTTTGCCGGGAATGCCACTACAAGCTATTCCTATAATCTCTAAAACCTTAGCAAAATGAGCCAAATCCAATATAAACGATTTGACAAAATAATTAAAATAAATTCTTCGATATTTCCCATTAGTTAGTACAGGAACAAATTAAATGAGCGATAAAAAATTCGATTTTAATTCATTTTTTAAAAAACAAAAGCCAGTATTAAAAGTATACACTTATTGTGTAGACTGTAAATTCACTAAAAATAGTGACGATATATGGTTTCACGGGGATTATTCAAAAAAAGGACTGTGTAATGAGTGTGTTAAGGATCTTATA